>Ga0214544_1005773_pt1 | contig 23604 bp, 15 predicted proteins | sample CNSS3metaG_FD_160074 | JGI IMG/M metagenome (GOLD analysis project Ga0214544, IMG submission 160074) | Root nodule microbial communities from cowpea collected in UCLA plant growth center, Los Angeles, California, USA - CNSS3 | ecosystem: Host-associated > Plants > Roots > Nodule | place: USA...
CTTTGGTTGAAGTATTTGATTGAAGTTTACAAAAAATATTGTTGATGTAAAAATATAAGTACCTCAAATTCTAATTACAAACAAAATATTGTTTTTTTATGAGATTTGAATAACGCAATAATAAATCTACAAATTAAATAATACAAACGAAACAGGTTAAAACTTTTACAGTATAATCCTCAAATTGAGGAGGGTATTAACCCCCACAAAAAAATTAAAAATAGGAATTTTGGAATTTTGGAATCAAATAGGTTTATGGAAATAAAGGAGGTTTTAAACCTCCACAAAATAATAGTCATGAATAGGAGAGGTTATAACCCTCCATTAAAAAACTTCCACAAAATAAACTTGATACCAGGGGTTGTAGAAAACCTCCACAAATAACTTGTGGGGAACCTATCTATGGAGGTTTGAAAAACCCCTGCAAATTATTTTGTGGAGGGTAAAAACCCCCGCTAAACGAAATTAAAACCTCCGCAATTTAGGTTTTTTTTTGTAGTGTCTACTTCCCCTTACTTGGAACTCTAATGCTAATAAAATTTCGGAAGACCCCTTCCTGCTCTAGCCTTCTTCCTACGAAGTTTCTCTATGCTCAGAAAATTTTTGAACACAATTACCAAGCAAATGTACAACCGACAAGCCAATTCATGTTTCTTAGCATTTTATGTGCACAAGGCTTTATAATTTGGTATCTCACAACCATGCATGCATGCATGCAAAAAAAAAGTTTACACACTAATAGCATACACAAGACTCAAACCCACATCCTCCAACACCAATCCACACGCTCAACTACTTGAGCTACCATTGCTCATTATTAAATATCTCCACATGAATTACTATAAAGATCCCTTCAGTTTAATTTATATTAAAAAAAATTATTTTATTTATTTAATTTTCCCGAGTCTAACACACAAGGGTTAGTTGTAATGTATTCTTAACTCTTTGTGAATTACACTATTCAATATAATTTTTTTCCATCACTCTTGTGTTCTATTCTTGTTTTAATTGCATATTCTAGATTGATCGCATATGTGGGAGTACTTGTTGATTGAAAGATTGTTTGGGAAACCTGATTAGGATAGAACAATTAATAGATTTCACATGCTAGACATAGATATGGAACATTTAGTCATTCATATCATCATAAACTTGATCATTAATGAAAACTTATAGTAAAAATTGCTAGATATAGAGTTTTTATTATTCAAGTTTAGACTTGTCGGTAAGAAATTAAGGCTTGTTAGAAAAGGTGTGAATGCTAGAGAAGGAAGTAGAAGTATATTGTTTGGTGTTTCTGCTTTGCATTGAAAACTCAATCCCAATTAAGCTTTTATCATATATTTTATAAAATCAAATTAATTGTTTTTATTGTGTGAATTTTATTGTTCTTTTAGTTTTAAACTTATTTCTCATTCATCAATATATATGTTTCCTTGCTTGAAAATTCTTAACGTTCATTAGTAAATAAACATAATTTTCTTAAACCACATTAGTCCTTAGGAAATGATACTTGGAATTTCCACTTTATTACTTGTGTGATTTGGCAACTTGCCAATCCCGTAACAAGTTTTTGCCTCGTTGTTGGGGACTTGTGATCAAACACAAGGCTATTTGGGCATTTGTGTCTCTTTTAGATTTTGTTATGTGTTTTATTTTCTTGTGTTTTCTTTAATGTAGTTGGTCTATAGATGTTTATGATTTCTATTGATTTGGTTTGTGCTTAATGCTTGTCTCAGGGTATGCCTTAGAGCATGATTTAGTTGTTGGAAGGTCCTAGACATGGGATTTCAGTAGCCTAACTAATCAAATCAAACCAAATATTGCAATTCACCATAAATGAGTTTGTGTGTTTGGCCCCCATTGTTCTAGTTCTTAATGCAAATTTTGATGCATGCTTAGTCCAAGGGATTTGGTAAGGTATGTCAGACTTTGATAAGCATTATAAGAGATATATGTCTGTCTAATTTTATAGAACAAGGAAGGTAGTATTCATCATAAATGAGAGTACAAAGTAGTTTTGCAACAAGAGACATTTGAGTGAGGTCGCTTGGGAAATCTTTTTAATCCTTGTACATATTAGAATTATTGTTTGGTTGGTTTGCTTATGTTTTCTAATTTTCTTTCATTATTTTTATATTTTCACTTATTTCTTTGTTATTTTTATAAATTCTCAATTCTCAAATTTTCGTTTATATAAAAATTGGAATAACCTGTTTGTTTGAGTATCTTTTGTGTTCTTGTGAATGCAAGGTATTGATGAAAATGAAGGTAAGGCATAAAGAAGCATATATGGTATTGGTTCATAATGAATACCAGGTGTCAAGCTAAAAGACGTCAAACAAATGCTTGTTGGGAGGCAACCTAGTATTCTTAGCAATTTTTTCCTTTAAAATATGTTTTTATCAACATCAATTGTTAGGTGAATCATCTCGCCCAACGACTATATGGTCATGCATTTTCATTGGCTAGGCGAGTCTGTGTTAAGACTCTAGCAAGTGTACCAGGTCGCACAAGTAGTAACCGGTAAGACTAGGATATCGTTTCCGAAGAGACTCGTGTAATACTAATCAGTAGTGCAATTAATAACTAATTTAAACTAAAGAATGATTCCATAATTTTGAGTTTCATGTATGAAAGTAAATGTGTGAATAATTGATTAAAGATGAACTTTGGAAGTTAAAGGCACTTAGTGAATGGAAGAGATTAGAAATGATATGAATTGATATTGTCGGGGCTAGAATTCATCTACTTCGCTCTCATGCAAATACAATTTTACATCTTCTACATCAATATGCTAATGTTAACCCACAAATCTACTCAAACTCTAATTCCTTAGTGGAATGAGCCTAAATTTTCTTATTAAGAGTCAATCCCTTGAACTATTAATAACCAAATCTGCTTTATGCACTAGGGTTTAAGACAACCAATGGGTCAAGCCTCATTCCTAGATACAAGCTTCATTGAGTTTTCTTGTTACAATTCAAGGTTTCAAAAGATATTTTCACACCCAATGAACCAAATATCATGCAATGGATGACCAAATCAATGCAAGCATTAAGTGAAGAAATAAGAAGACTAACATTTAATGAAAGAGGCATATATATAATCAAAACATTTGCATTTACACAAGAGTTTTGTGGCTACATCTAACCCCAACAAAAAATGGGTTTAGCTCTTCATTGTCATGGAGAGTTGAGGCTTACAAATGGAAAAATGAAAGAGAAAGGAGATACAAAGAGGGAGAAGGAGTTGTTTCGACAAGCCCTAATAGACCTCCAAGCTCTCCAAAATATGTTCTTCGTGCCTCCCACATCCAAAGATGCCTTCTCCTCGAGCAAACTAGAAGAAATAGGTTAAATTTTGCCACATCATCAAAGGTGCCGCTTAATGCGAGAAGAATGGCGCTAAACCTTGACTTCTAGCACTCAGTGCTAAATGCAAGGTTCAGATCTTCAATTTTGGTTTTTTTCTTCTTTCTTATCTTGTTGACAATTTTTTCGTTTTAAGACAAAAGCTTCCTATCATTAAATTGGACACAAAAATGGGGATTAATGGTATAATTAGATCTATGTAACCCATATTGTATTTATTCACAAAAGCAAAGTAAAAGTGAGGATTAAGTGGGTTAAAGCTCAAGAGGAGTTGATTCTGTTAATAAAAGATAGCTAAGATAATGGTAAAACTCTACATTATCAGTCTGTTCTCTCAACAACTACTTGGCCATGCATTTTCACTCGTTAGGCGAGTCTGCTCGCCCAGCGAACACATCAATGCTCGCTTAATGAATTCTTTTTAGTTTGTGTGTGAACATGCTTAATTATTAAATTCTCTTTGAACTTGTTCTAATCATGTCCTCAAAATATATGAATTGATTGTTTGGATGGTCAACTCAGTTAGAATGTGTTTTAGCAATGATTTTCTAGTCTCATAATTGTGCATATAGTTAAGATAACTTGTGATATACATTCATTTTGAGATAGTTTGATATTTTTTATATTTAGTCAATCCAAGATTAGTGTGAGAGTATGACCAAATTTTTGGACATTTGGCTATGGAAATAATTAAGTGTTGAAAGCATATGAGTGTTGTGAGCTTGGGAGTATAGATTTGTAAGGAAAACAGTTATTGCCATGAAATTGATTTTTGCTTGATTCTTGTTAATATAACCACATAATTGGTTAGAAAGGATAAAGACATTTGTTTGATATGTTTAAGCTACTTAGCCAAGTTTGCTAACCCTAATATATGTTAATTGTATATTGTTACCTTTTTTCATGTAATAAATTTTTTGTTTGGTTTGAAAGATGAAGAAGGGGAATTTGGTCGCCTGTTTAGACATTAAGTCCCTATGTATAAGAAGAATCACATATAACCTTTGGCCATAATTAGGGATAATAAAAATATTCATATTTATGGATATTCGTGTAAATTATTACAAGTAGTGGATAATGGATAAATTAGTATCCCCTTATTAACATGTTGGAGGCATGTATTATACTATTTGTATCTGCGGGTATCCATTACCAGTTAAAAATTAAAATTACAAATTTTTCCTAAAGATTTTCTCATTGCAATTAAGTTTTTAGGTCATGTGAGTATCTTTCTCTACCATTGCTCAATTAGGTTTCCACACATTACAATTTTATCTTTAGATCTCGATTCTCACTCTTTTGAATCTGGGCGCAGTTTAATCCCTGCAAGTTCATCAACTGAATAATCATCTTTGGGATTGCATTCTTGATCCCAAGGTTAGACTTACGAATATTTTTTAAATGAGTACTCGACAAGTAACAAGGTTGCTAATGGGAAATATTTTTAGTGTGAGTTAGGTAGCGGGTAGGCAGTATTCATACCCAACCTGACAAGTTGTCATCCCTAGCCACAATTCTGAAAAAAAATGAATTTATCTTTATCTTTATCTTTATTATAATTTAACCGTGTATTTAGATTCAAATATTCACAATTTATAAGATATTCAAATATATTGTATTTAAATTGATTTTAATTTTAGTTATTTTATTTTTCAAATGTTTTATTTCGATAAAGCAATTTCAATTTATTGAATTTTAATTTTCTTGTTTGGATAAAATATTTCAATTTAGCAAGGTCAAACTCATGCAAAGTTGGGATTGGGTTAGTCCATGTCAAAATCAAGCAAAGCCCAAGTTAAGTCGATTCAATTTGGAACTAAATTAAGCCAAGTACGTCCATGCCTTGGCTAAGCTGCATTGGCTTACACCCGTATCGAGCTAAATTTGCACAAGTCCAAGTAGATATAAGTTGGCTCGGGCCCAGGTCGAGATAAGTTAGCCCGAACTAAGATCAAGTCAAGAATATCCAAAACCAAGTTGAGTCGATTCGGGCCTAGGTCGAACTGAGTCAATCTAAGCCTTAGTCAAACCAAGTTTTCCTGGTTCCAAGTCGAGCCAAGTTGGGCTAGGCCCAGGTAAATCCTAATTTGGTCAAGTTAGGTCGAGTCGAGTCTACCCACTTCAAGTCAAGTTGAGTCAACCTAAACCTCGTCAAGTTAAGTTGAGTCGAGTCGACCTAGGGCCTAGTCGAGTTGAATCACCATAGACCAACTTAGGGTAGATCCACATTCATTCAAGTTGGACCAAATCACATTCAACCGAGTTAGACTAGGCTAAGGTAGTCCCTAATCTAATCAAGATCAGTTTGGGCCTAACCCAATCAAGACCATGTCAAGTTAAGCCTAGGTTAACCCAAGTCGGTTTATCCTCAATTGAATTGAGCCAACCCAGGCTGGCGAAGCCGAGTTGGCTTGAGTCCAGGTCAAGCCAAGTTGACCCTAGCATAGGTCGAGTTGAGTCAACCCGATCCTAAGTCAAGTTGAGTTATCGAGTTGAGATGAGATCACATTTAGTCAAATCGAGTTAGCGCTATGTCAAGTAAAGTTCAATTGGATATAGGTTGGGTCTAGTTAGATCCAAGTGGGACCATGAAAAATTGGGCCAAATTTGACCAAGTTGAGTTGGGTTTGTGTTAGTCTTACGTCATATCAAGTAGAGCTTACTTGAATCGAAGTCAATTTGGATTGACCCCAATCCAGGTTAACCCAAACTAAAAATATAAAAATATGATTTTGAGAATATAAAGAATTTCAAATTTTTAATATTATGGTGAAATTTGGAATTATTTAATTTGATGTAATCTAATTACTCTAATGAAATTCTAGAATTTCAACTTCTTTCAAAATTCTTTATCCAAACAATATATTTTGTTGTAAATCACTTCAAATTCTCTAACAAAAATTAATTACCCTTTTAAAATGATTTATCCAAACATCCTATAAAATATGCTTGAGGAAAAAAGGGCACCCAACCGAAACCGAAATGTTCGAGAGAAAGAAAAGTTGAATGGTTGAGTATTTTCGAATTTGGGTAGTTATGAATAAATTAATGTGAATAAAAATGGGTATTAATGGTTGACTGCAGATTTTACATTAAAATTTTGTTTAAATTCGACTCGTCCCGGTATACATATTTTATTGTTATAATTTTTATATATGAAACCGTAAGTGTTGTTATTTTACATATGATGAAACCTTGTCTGTGCAATTGCCACAGTTTTATTTTTCACACACAACAAACTCTAACTTTTGCAAACACAACTTTTTCTTCGCTTTGTTACACTATAACTCTTTTCATTATTGTTTCAGGAATAGGGACTAAGCACCTACTAAGAATCACTTCAATTTTACTTCTTTCTCCTTTATGCTTCTTCTCCAAGTAATCTGTTGTAACCTCGTCAAACAATCTTCCTCCTCGTTTGATCGGTTGAACAAAAGATCGGGTACCTGTCTAAAAGGCTCTGATGCTTAAGTCAGTTGATGGACCGATCGGCGGATAATCGTAACTGCTGTAATAAATGCGAATTAAAGATCCTTACCAACCTACCTCTAGGCCCTATTTATAGTTTCCAGTGTGGGCCTATAATTAGGGTTCCTTAAGCACGACCCAATGATCCCTAAATTGTGATTACTGACTTGTTTAATTTTAATTAATCCAGCTGACTGGTTCAGATTCAGTTTGGCTGATTGACCGATGGTCGCTTGGCTAGGTGGGTTATCTCACGTAAATTTAACAACCTTAAGTGATATATTTAATCTAAATGGCCGATCTGTGGGGTCGATGGGCTGATAGTCCTTTGTAGGTTTGTGATCTGCTCGTGGGACCGATGGACGATGGTCCTTTGTAAGGTACTACGCGATTAACCTAGGGGAGCGATCGACCGGTGGACCTCGATAAGGTGACACGTGATTCATCTGTGGGGCCGATGAGCCGATAGTCCTTTGTAGGTTGCCGATCTGCTCGTGGGACCGATGGACTGATGGTCCTTTGTAAGGTACTACGCGATTAACCTAGGGGTCGATCGACCGACCTCTATAAGGTAATGCGTGATTCGTTTGTGAGGCCGATGGACCGATGGTCTTTTACAGGTTTATGACTTACCCGTGAGACCGATAGACCGATGGTCTTCTCTCATACGCTAGCCTTCCCAGCCTTGTTCGATAGACCGGTGGGTCACGCAATGCCGACGGTCCGATGGGCCATACAGTACACAAGCCCTCCCAGCCTTGAGCGATGGCGAAGGTGAAGCGAGAAGGGTTATGAAGACCGATGTGCCGTCGGGCCGAAAGGGTTGTCTGACAGTTATTTAGCCTCGTGGATCGTGCCTGTCAGTTGGGATGTGAAGCGTCGCGATACTTGGGTCGTTGATCGTCATGTGATCGCTTGGCCCAGGAGTTGCCACGTGTCCTGGCGACTTCCTATAAATAGAGGTGTGTGGCTGTCATTATTTTCACGCTTTCTTCTCTCTTTCCACACGAGTCATTGATCGTTCTTCTCTTTCTACAGGTAATAATGGCTTCTAGCGGGTCAAGCTCAGACGGATTCGGTAGGGCAGTCGAAGTCTCTAGGGGCGGCAAGTCGGTTTCCGTCCTGTTCAGCGAGTTCTCCAGTACATAGCAATAATGGCGGTATGGCCGAGGAGCTGGTCGACTTGGCGGCGGAGCAAGCCAACGCTCCAGCGAAAAGTGGGGACGTTATTAACATTGACGTTGCTGATGAGGGGGGTGAAGCTAACCTACCGGTCGTGCAGGGATATGACTGGGCGCCTTATGAGCCGCGTACCCATGAAACAAGGTTTCGATGGGGAAACGATCTTGGGGATTTGGTGGAGCGGACCAAGATCTTTGGGGATGAGGTTGAGGATGGGTTCCTTCGGGTAAAGGTTTGCGCGGGCAATGAAAGGGTGTGCCACGGGAAGGGGGAAGCGAAGCTACATTTTTTCTATGTCTACGATTGCTTCTTCCACGACCTGGACCTGACCGTGTCGTTCGCCAATTGGCAAATGGCTATGCTTCGGGAGATCAGATGCGCCCCCACGTAGATACACCCGAACGCCTGGACGTCGATGCAAGCGTTCGACGTTCTTTGCCGAGCGGCCGGTCTGACTGCCACCATGCCGCTTTTCTTGCACTTCTACAAGACCCGTCCCACTGCCTCCAAAGGTTGGGTGTCATTGTTGGGGGCGAACAAGTATTTGTTCAACCTTTACCTTGCCTCATACAAGGGTTTTAAGACCGGTTTTGATGGCTTCTTCTTGTCTCCATTGAAGCTTGCATGAAGAATGGAGGCTCCATGGATGGTGTTGGATGCGGAAGCATGAAGGAAAGGAGCTTAAGGTGTTTGGTTTGGTGTAGGTGAAAGGATTCTTAAGAGAGGTGAGGCCAACTCCTAAGGAAAAAGACTAGAGTAAACTAGAGAAGAGTTTACTCTAAGGTGAGCTCAAAAGAGATTTGTGCACAAATTTGGGCAGCAATTCATTACTCAATTTCAAGCTCAAAAATACATCTCCTAAGCCTTCTATTTATAGTCTAAAATGAGACCAAGGGGTCTCCAAAAAGTGGAGGGAAAAAGGAGTCTAGAAAGTTGAATTTTGGAGCCAAAAAGGAGCATGTGGGAGGTGTGACTTGCCACCTAAGAAAGTCACACTTGTCTTGCCATGGGAAGCTAACTCTCATCCTTGGAGAGCAAGTTTGAGAAGCTTCTAGGCTTTTCTAGAGTAGACACACTACTCTTGGACCATTTGGCCCAATTCCCCTTTTTGGTCCAAAATTACTTCTAAAGCCCAATTTCCTCTAAGGCCCAATACATGGCCCAAAGAAAAATCCTATTCTACAAGGCCCAAAATACAAAGCCCAAAATAAAATCCTAATCTAGTATTTACAAACAAAATGTCCTAGGCTAGGTCTTGACATCTTCCTTGGCCCATGTGAAGTTCATCTTGGGCCTTGCATGCGCATTTAAGGCCCATTCCTCTTGTATTCTCCTAGCCATGGCTCTTGTTGTAGGTCCCTTGGCCCGAGGCTTCTCATCAGGTTTTTTCAAGGTCTCAATTCCCGATCGAGGCAAGAAGTTTATTTTTGATGAAGAGGATCGGCCGAAGTTCCCCCTCTACTAGACACGAATGCCTCCACCCGTCGATCCTTGGGCAGAGGACCGACTGACCCCTTCCAAGCGGGCCGACCTCGCCGTTCTCAAGCTCTCCCTGATAAAATCCCACCGAGACCGCTGATCCAACGTCTCCGCTCCCCAGACCTACCTGGGGCGGTTTATGGTTAGTTGTTCTGATCTTCCCAATCATCTTAGAGGCGCTATTAACTTATCTAAATTTTGTTTACTTGCAGATATCATCGCTCGAACAACGATGTCAAACGCTGAGTTCATGGCCCGGGCGAAGACTCGGCGCAGGGCCGAGGACTCAGCTGACGATGTCGCGGTCCAGTAGAATGTCCAGTGCGGTCCTTCGACGGCTCCCTCTCCTATAACCAATGCGCTGACGGGGGCCTCAGTTGTTGGGACTAGGCCTCGGATATTCATCATCCCCCCATCATTATCGTTCCTGCTACTGCAGGGGACAAGGGGAAGAAGACAAAAGCGGCTGACTCCCCCGCAGGCCGCTTGTCTAAGAAAAGCAAGAGGACCGAAGCTTCAGGGTCGTTGGCCACTGCCTTCCTCAGCAGCGAAGTTCGGCTTGATTAAGAGGTCTCCTTCCACTTGGGCCCTCACATCAAGGAGATGCTGAAAGATGTATCGGAAGAGGAGGCGCTGCGGACGGCCGGGGAACTAAGCCTAAGGTTGTCTGCAATCTGCACCAATTTTCCCCAAGTCGATCGGAGTAGAGTCGAGAGCCTGGAGAAGGAGCTCGCAGCGGCCAAGGTGGAGCTTCAAGAGGTGAAGGCCTCTGCCTCAGACTAGAAGGCCGAGTTTGATCGGCTGAACATCATGAAGTCTGAGCATGCTAAATGCGTTGGTTTACTCAAGGCGGCGGACGACCGTGCGAGGGAGGAGCAGCTGAAGACCAAGGAGGCGACTGACGAACTGCGCAAGCTTCAACGCCGCTTTGATGACTTGTCGTTGGAGCATGCGGCTTCCGTCCGATCGGCTGAGGGTTGGCGGAAGAAGGCGGAGGAGTTCGAGTCTGAGTTGCGTATTGCCGACGAGCAAGTCTATACTCAATATGAGTTAGGCTTCCAGAATGTCGTCGATCAGGCCGTTTATCACTATCGCTGCCCCACCGACCAGTTCGACGTCCACTTGGGGGTGGTCGAGGGTAAGTTGAAGAAGGTCTATGAGAGGCTCGATGAAGTGAACGTCCCCGCTCAGACGTCTGCCCCTCCTACGGCCGATTCCTGACCACTATCTTAGGCTTTTTTATATTTAATTGTATATTTTGACATAACCGATCGAGTTCGATCGGCCTTACGGTCGAACGCGCTCGATCAGTTATTAGGCCATTTTTTGTTGAACAATTATACGTATATGGCAAGCATGTTTTCCTTTTGCTCTATCAGATTTATCTTCGTTTATTGTTGTTGGTGGCGACCAGCCTCGTATGAATGTTCAAGCGATCGGCGTTATCTACCCTTATACTGCTCGCGTTAAATGCTTAAGGCGATTGACCCATTTTGTTTTGGTTACACTTTCGCCAATATGCGGGGCTATCGGCCTTTTTCTTTTTAGCTAATTGTTGGGGCGGTCGGCCCCTTTTGACGTTTAAAATTGTTAGGCGGTCGGCCCATGATTACCTTTATGCTTGATCTTAACTGCTTTTCATTTTCGTTGGTTCGGTGTGCTTGAATCTTAGCTTAATTGTTGCACTTAAGGCCCGAGCGATCAGGCTTTATTCTTATGCATTCAATTTTAACTAGTTTGGATCGTTGGCGTTGTGCCTTGATCGTAGTCGACAGCTCGTGTCACTTATTTTACCCGTGGGGTTAGTTAGATCGCTTGGATCGATGCTGACCGAGCGGGACTTCCTTCTGGAAGTTCGCACCTTGATCGGTTAGGCTTGTGCTCGGCTCCCGTAGGGAGCCCCGTTGGTTAGTTAATTGAAGTTGCTTGAAACGCTCGTTTTATTCATGGTGGTATCAACTGTAATACATTTTCAAATGCGAAGCTTCCATGTGTTTGGTATTTCCTTTTCGCTCAGGTACTCCAGTCGATAGGCTTCGTTCTGTAGGCTTTCGGTCACGCGGAACGGTCTTTCCCAGTTTGGTGCTAGCTTTCCTTGTTCTGATTTCTTGCGCGCTTCATTGGTCTTCCTCCACACCAGGTCTCCTCGGATGAAACTTCTTGGTTTTACTTTGGCATTATACATTTTAGCCACCATCCTCTTGCATGCTTCAGCTCGCACGGCTGCTCTTTCTCATCGCTCGGTCGTCCAGTCCAACTCTTCTCGCATGTGCCCGCAATTTACGTCAAGGTTTTGCATTTTCCGTCGGAGAGTCGGTTCTGTAAGACCCGTAGGATTTAATTAATTAATTAAATAATTAATTAATAAATGCGGGTGGGGAAATGATTATGACATTAAATTATGGTTGGTATGACGTGGAAAAGTGCTAGTTCATGTGGTTGAGAGTACTTTGGTTGTGTGAGGGGACTTGGGTTCGAGTCCTATGTATGCTAACTTTTGGTGTTATTGTTTTATTATTTAAATCTATGTAATCATGTTCTGGTATAATATGATAATTGAATTATGATTGTTAGCATGAAATATGAGTTGGTTAAATGGCTTGATATTGATTTGGCAATTGCATGGTTATGGGTTCAAGTCTTGGGAAACTTAAATTAAACTTTATTTTTCTTTTGCTAATGTTAATTTTGGATGGAATTGGAAGGGGTAAAGGAAACCTAACTGGAATCAGCAGCTAAGGTGGCTGTAACCACAATTCATAATGAGAAATGAATGGCCATTAAAAGATAATAAGGTGCATTTTCATTTTTGATTCTTGGGTTAGCCTAAAGCATTAGTTTAAAAGGCAAAAGTGAAGGTTTAGGCAAGGTTTTACAAGGCTGAACATAGACCTAGAAAACAGAGACGAAAAGTGAGTGTGAGAGGACTGGCGAGAGTGAATTTTGAGACTGAGTTGAGGAGAATCAAGAGTGGCCATTGGTGACCAAAGGAGGAGCTTGAGAATTTCTAGTGTAGCAAAGGAAATCAGGTTAGGGGAGCTGGACTCTGCTCTTCTTGCTTCAAATAATATTATGATGTGATGTATGGTAATTTGGGTGCCTATATGCTGTTAAAATCTCGAAATTCTGCGTTTATGGGAAATTTCCAGAAACCGCTTGGCGGGTGATGAACCACTGCTAGGCGACTCATCTATTTTGTGCTGTTTTGGGGTTCTGGGAAGGGAATCGCCTGGCGGCACACTCTCGGCTGCTAGGCGACGCTTGGGATTTACACTAGTTTCTGGGCTTGCTGATGAAGTGCCTGGCGGGACTGGTTGAACCGCCAGGCAGCACGGGGCAATCTGTCTTGTTTTTGGTTTTCTGGAATTCTTGCTTAAATCTGATCGATGGGAAAGCTATTCGTGGTCATTAATAGATGAATTCGATTTGTGTGATGTGTATTTTTACACATTAGTAGGTATAAGTGAATGAAACAGTGATTAAATATCAAGGGGAGGAAAGCGGGGTACAATTAGGGTGTAATTATTACGATTCTTTCTTGGTACAGTGGTATTGAGATTGGAGGGCTATAATTATTGGATTGGTTATGCCAAAATGGGAGAGATTGTATTGAGATAGGTGATAGGGAGTGAACGGGAAGGTTATCAGGGGCGAAAGAAATCAGAATTGTTCCCAGGTCTGATACACCGCTTGGCAGGAGACAAGTTACCGCCAGGCGGCAGCATTACAGCAAGGGCAGGCTGGAGTTCTTGGTGGGACTGGTTCGGACTGAATGTGGGGTAATTCGTGCAGTGGGTGTAATAGTCTTGGGCGTGAAGAAATTTGGAGACGAGATGAATTGGATAATTAGAAGAGTGGAGACTTAAGTATGGTTAATGAGATGGGGTGAATTATAGGGTGGATAGTGAGAAGAGAACTCTGACAAATAAGTTTTAGGGTTGAAATATACTTGTAGTGGGGTGAGTGCTCTTTGGTCAGATTGGGTACCAAAATAGGGGGGATGTTTTGTGAGCTTAATGGAAGAATTAATCATACTATGCTCAGACTATGGAATAAAATGTATATGGGTGATAATTGGTTGTTGGGGGATTGCTAAATAATCTTAATTATTGTAACTCACAGGCAAGATAGGATGAGAGGGCTCATACTGATATAAACCAATCTTGGTGTTGTCATATTCAACAAAAACGAGTGTTTCGGATAGTACAAATACATGTATGGAGACTAACAGTGGAGTGGAGTGTAGATAAATCAGCACCTGACGAGGTTCTGTTATGGCGCCTGGCGACGGGGTCCAACCCGGCAGGCGATAGCAGTAGTACAGGGGATCTGTATAGCGGGAGGCGCCTGGCGGTGAGAGGTATTCCGCCAGGCGGTAATGAGAACAGCAGTAGGATCTGGAACGGTAGCGCCTAGCGGTGGGGACTAACCTGCCAGGCGGTAGCAGCTAAGTCTGCATGATTTGAGGCGCTTTGCGCCTGGCGGTACGCGACACCCGCTAGGCGGTCTGGAAGTTGGCAGCGCCTGGCGGCACGTGTCCCCTGCCGGGCGAATTGCACTGTTGCAACTTGGAATTGTGATTTCGCATAGGTGATCTACGAGGCGTCTAGTGTAGCTTTAAAGGTGGGATTGCTGGTGTTCCTTGAGTTGTGGCTCGGAACATATCCATTGAGTTATGGCTTGGGATAGGGGTTAAGCATGTGGTATTCCTTGAGTTGTGGCTCGGAATAGCATCTCTTGAGTTGTGGCTCAGGATGGCGGATGAACACGAGGAACACTTGAGTTGTGGCTTGGGTTGGCGAGTGTTGCCGATGTGACTGTGCTGGTTGTGGCCAGTACGGATGGGTCCAGATAGATTGCCCTCCTCAGTTGTTGCGGACGAGTTTGGTAGTCTTGGGACGATACGAACTATGTTCGTATATGGGAACTCTACCTGACGTTACGGTGTATGATCCGTAGCATGGTTTCCCGCACGTGCTCTATCAGTTGTGGCCGATAGGTATGGCAGCAAGTCACCTTGAAGTAATCATTAGACGATGTAGAACACGAATGATATGATTGGGGGTCAGATGGTAGGAATAAAAGTATAGAACAATGTGGGATGTTAAGTTATGTACTGTGATGTGTGTGTATGTAGATCTATATGTCTGTAACATTATATATGATTTATCTGCTAAGCTCACCCTATCTGCGTGTGTTTGGCGATGATCGTGTACGCAGTACATGGGAGCAGATGTTGTTGATGTAGGTGGCTCAGGTGAAGCTTAGTCGCGGAGAGGGGTTCAACTTGGGGAACTCTTATGTTTTCTTTATAGCTTTTGGAAACAGTTGTAAACCCTGATGGGTGATTTTATAACATTGTTCTTTTCGTTTTTAGAACGTATAGTTATGAACTTTATTTGCTCATTTAATAAATTTTAAATTTTCCCGCGTTTTGGGAAAATGAGGTATTATTAAATGTACTGTTATTTGATTATTTCTTTTATTTTATTTAAAAATCTGTAATATCCTAACGGGATGTTACAGGTTCTCCTACTTCCACTGGCAGCATAGCATCCGTTCTGTATGTCAGGTTGAAGGGGGATACTCAAGTCGTCCCATGCGGGGTTCATCCACCTATGCTCCCTTAGCTTCTCCTAGTCTTTTCTTCAGCTCGGCCACTATGACCTTGTTCATAGCTTCGGCTTGGCCATTGGTTTGAGGATGCTCGACTGAGCTAGTTAGGTGGCGTATCCCTACCTGCTTATAGAAGTCCCTCAGCTTTTTATCGATGAACTGTCAGCCGTTGTCGGTGATGATGGTATGGGGCAGGCCAAAACGGCAGACGATGTTCTGCCAAACGAACGAATGGACCTGCCGAGCGGTGATGTTGGCCAGGGCCTCTGCTTTGACCCACTTGGGGAAGTAATCCACGGCGACTACTATGAACTTTTTTTGCGCTCTGCCGATGGGGAATGGCCTGACGATGTCCATACCCCATTGTGCGAACGGCTAGGGGGTCGTTAGGCTGTGCAGCTCGGTAGGGGCTCTCCTGACGTCGTTCCTGTGCGCCTGACAACCCTCACATTTTCGTATCATCACTTCACAGTCCTGCTCCATGGTTGGCCAGTAGTACCCTGCCCGGAGTATCCGAGCCTTCATCGTTCTTCGGCCGGTATGCATCCCACAAACGCCATTGTGGACCTCATTCATGACGTAGCCTGCTTTGTCCTCCGACAGGCATTTGAGGAGCGGCGCGGTGAACCCTCGCTTGTCTAAGTCTTCTCCGATTATGACGATTCGGAGCACCCGGCGCCGCTCGATCGGCTTCATATCTTCCCCGGCGACGCTTCTCCTCAGGAGCTCCCGCACTTCGCTTCTCCAGTCCGTCGGTCAGTCAATGGTTGAGCATTCTCCCGCTGAGGATTTCATCAAGGTTTGCCTGATGATGGTCTTGAGCTGACCCTTCTCTTTCCCTTCCGCCAGTTTGGATAGCCTATCAGCTCTGGCATTCTCCACCCGAGGTATATGATGAACGGTTACTTCGTCGAACTCTTTCATAGCCTCTATCACCTTGTGGTAATATTGTAGCAGTAGACCGTCCTTCACCTGGTATTCCCCTTGCACCTGCCCGACCACTAGCCGTGAGTTGGTATTGCATCTTAGTCTTCGTGCCCCCAGGTCCTTCGCTAGTCTGAGACCCGCGATCAGCGCTTCGTATTTCACCTGATTGTTCGATGCCTTGAACTTGAACTGCAAGGAGTGATCTACCGTGAAGTCGCCTGGTCCTTCGATGACTATCCCCGCTCCTGCGTTGCGCTTATCTGACGAGTCATCGACAAGAACACCCACGTCTGTTCTGGAGGGGAGGCCGGCCCGTGGAGTTCTGCCGCAAAATCTGCGAAGTGCTGCCCCTTGATGGATCCCCTCGGCTCGTACTTGAGACCAAACTCGGATAGCTCTACCGACCAGGCAATCATCCTCCCAGCCAGGTCGGGCTTCCTGAGTATCTTGGCTATGGGATGATCGATTCGGACGATTACTTGATGGCTCTGGAAGTATTGGTGTAATCGACACGCGGCTGTCAATAGCGCCAGGGCTATCTTTTCTACTAGCTGGTACTTGGTCTCTACGCTCTGCAATACCCAGCTGATGAAGTATACGGGTCGCTGCTCCAGATTTTCCTGTACCAGAGCTGCGTTGATCATGTCATCCGTGACAGACAGGTATAACTGCAAAGGTAGTTCCTCTACCGGTCGGCTCATTATCAGGGGGCTACTGATCATCACCTTTATCTGCTGAAACGCCTCTTCACACCGGTCGTCCCACTTGTCGGCGATCTTCTTCTTCATGATCTTGGGGATCGGCTTGAACCTCTCTGTTAACTTGGGCAGAAAGCGTGCAAGAGACGTCAGACGACCGACCAACCGTTGGATCTCCTTGAGGTTTTTGGGACTCCTCATCTCAGCAATGGCTATGCACTTGTCAGGATTAGCTTCTATTCCTCAGTCTATTCCTCGGGCGGTTAGCATAAAGCCTAGGAATTTACCGGCCGGTACTCCAAACACGCATTTCTCCAGATTAAGACGCATGTTGTACTTGCGTACTTGGTGGAAGACCGCCTTGAGGTCGCGAACATGATCCTCAACTGTCTGCAATTTTACAACCATGTCCTCCACGTACACCTCCATGGTCCGACCAATTTGCTCTCTGAAGATGCGATCCATCAGACGTTGGTACGTCGCCTTAGCGTTTTTGAGGCCGAACGGCACGACCTCATAACAGTAGTTAGCCCGGTCGATGATGAACGTCATCTTGGGTCTGTCTGGACCGTACATAGGGATTTGATTGTACCCTGAGTACGCGTCCAGAAAGCTCAAGAAATTATGCCCAGACGCTCCGTCGACCCGTCGATCGATGCTGGGTAAGGGGTATGCGTCCTTCAGGCACACTTTATTGAGGTCCGTGAAGTCTGTGCACATTCTCCACTTCCCGCTCGCCTTCTTCACCATCACCACGTTCGCCAGCCACGTGGTGTACTTTATCTCCTTCATGAATCCCGCTCCCACTAGTTTTTTCACTTCCTCTTCGACCGCTTGCCTCCGCTCCTCCCCCATCTTCCTCTTCTTCTGCGCAACCGGTCGGGCTTCCTTGAAGATTGCCAGCTTATGAGATATAATGTCAGGGTGGATGCCCGACATGTCGGCTGACGACCAGGCAAAGAGATCTCAGTTCTCGAAGATGACCGCACCCAACAGCTCCTCCTCATCCGACTTCAGAGTGCCACCTATCTTGGTGACTTGGCATTGTTGCATCCCAATCAGGATTTCCTTGGTGTCTCTGCCAGGCTGAATTCGATCCTCCATGTTCGTTCGAGGGTCCAGATCAGTCATGGCGACTTCCGATCGGTGCTGTTTTCTGGGGCGGCTGTAAGGGGCGATCCTTAACCCAGGTGCATAGCACTGCCTCTCGATCTCCTGATCCGCATGCACGGTGCATATCGTCTCCTTGTCCGACGGCAACTTCATGGCCAGGTGTAGGGTGGAGACGATCGCTCTGAAGGCGTTCAAGCAAGGTCTTCCTAGCAAGACATTGTAGGAAGTGTTAGCTTCGACCAAAAGGAATCTAACCCTTACCTCCTGACCGTCCCTCCGCGAGCCGATCCTGGTGCGGAGGTCCAGGTAGCCCCTCGTGTCTACCTGATCGCCCGAGAATCTGACGATCTATTCGTTGTAGGGGACGATCAGGTCTTCGGACAAGTTCATCCTCTAGAACGTTTTCTAGTATAAAATGTTGACAAAGCTTCCTTGGTCTACCAGAACCTTTCCGATCCCACACTCCGCTACTTCGATGGAGATGACCATTGGGTCATCATGATCGGGGTCGGGAGCTTTGAAGTCCTCATCGGTGAAGGTGATGGGGGGCATCGATCGCACCTTCTTCTCCACTAGGTGGACTGACTTAAGCGCCCGAACATGTCTCTTTCGAGCAGACGAGCTCGATCCTCCTCCAGCGAATCCTCCTGAAATAGTATTGATGTAACCCCTTAAGGGTTTGTCTTTGCTTCGACTACAACTCCTCATTGGGCTTTGATGTGCTCTGGACAAATCCCTCCTTTGCCTATCGAGCTCCCGCTCTCGCCGTTTCTCCCACTTCGTTGGGGCCTGTCTTCGCGCCTGGCTTCTGTTCCTGACCGGGCTTCATTGGGGGTGATCCTGCTGGATATATTTCTTGAGGTGCCCTTGGCGAATCAACTTCTCAATCTTATCGCGGAGCGTATGGAACTCTTCCGTGGTGTGGCCGATTGTCCGATGGTACTGACAGTGCTTGCTGCCATCGGCGTCGGGAGGTGGAGGTTTCTTCCTGGACGCTGAAAATGAGTCGCACTGAAAGCTTCCTGTAAGATCTTCGCCCGTGGAACGGCCAAGGGGGTATACGTGCTAAACTTGGGCTTTTTCTTCTCGTTGGGCCGAGCAAGGGGTTTGCTCGGTCAGGGGTGCTTTTATGTGAAGCTGTATCTTCATTTTCCCTCTTCTTCACCCTAAACTCCTGCATGTCTTCCATCTGGATGAATTTGGCTGCCCGCTCCCTCATCTCCTCCATTATCTTTGGCTTTTTGCGGCTTATCTTATCCGCGAACACGCCCGGCTGCAGTTCGTATGAAAAGTGATGCCGAGCGATTTCATCGCTAAGGTCTTTTATCTTGACCGACATACGATTATACCGATCGAGATAACTCCTCAGCGACTCTCCATCCTCCTGGCGGATGTTGACTAAGTTATCTACCGTCAGTATGGCCGGCCTTAGGGGGCGAACTACGTGCTGAACCTGGCCTTCAGAGTGGCGAAGGAATCGATGTTGTTGGCCGGCAGCTCGGAGAACCACTCCAACGCCTCTCCCGTCAGGGAAGTTAAGAACACACGACACCAGATCGGGTCACTCACCGCATGGAACATCATCTGGTGGGTGAACACCCGCATGTGATTGTCGGGGTTTGTCGTGCCGTCATACTTTCGAAGGTCAGCATCTTCCACCTCTCGAGCAGGGGGGTTTCCAGTATGAAGTGGGTGAAGGGGAAATTGCCCGAACTCCGATGCTTAAGTCAGTTGATGGACCGATCGGCGGATAATCGTAACAGTTGTAATAAATGCGAATTAAAGATCCTTACCAACCTACCTCTGGGCCCTATTTATAGTTTCCGGTGTGGGCCTATAATTAGGGTTCCTTAAGCACGGCCCAATGATCCCTTAATCGTGATTACTGACTTGTTTAATTTTAATTAATCCAGCTGACTGGTTCAGATTCTGTTTGGCCGATCGACCGATGGTCGCTTGGCTAGGTGGGTTATCTCACGTAAATTTAACAACCTTAAGTGATATATTTAATCTAAATGGCCGATTTGTAGGGCCGATGGGCCGATAGTCCTTTGTAGGTTTGTGATCTGCTCGTGGGACCGATGGACCGATGGTCCTTTATAAGGTACTACGCGATTAACCTAGGGGCCGATTGACCGATGAACCTCTATAAAGTAACGCGCGATTTGTTTGTGGGGCCAATGGACCGATGGTCTTTTGCAGGTTTGTGACTTACCCGTGAGACCGATAGACCGATGGTCTTCTCTCATACGCTAGCCTTCCCAATCTTGTTCGATAGATCGGTGGGTCAGGCAATGCCGACGGTCCGATGGGCCATACAGTACAATTATATATCTTTATCTACTAGCGCAAGATTTTTGTTGTTGAAAGGGAAATTTTTCTTCGTGGTAAAAAGGAGATTGTTAGACTATAACTCTTTTCATTATATATCTTTATATTCTTTGTGTGGTTTCTCTAGGTGTATGATATTCATCAAAAGCTCTCACATGTAGTGTTGGGGATCAAGTTTGGTAGAGATGCTTGACAAGGAAGTTGTCATCCATGCTGTTTTGAAGGAAGTTGTGGATTTAGTACTGAACAGACCAACTCATACCTCTGTTTCTTTCTTCTTTATTCACAAAATTGCTTGAACTTTGTGAACTATTTATCATTGCTTGAACTTTGTGAACTATTATTGATTTTGTAGTCTTTTTAGTAGTTTTTAAAGGAAAAAAATATGGGGTTGATAGGTGTTTTATGGGTTTTGTTTTGTTGTTTCTGGAGTTGGGAGTTTCACGTTTTGTTTTGTTTGGTAAATTTCCACTGTTTTAGTTTAGATTTTTATTGTTTTCAACTTTATTTATTTATTGTTACATTTGGTTGATTAGTTTTTTTAGGAAAACGTGTTACTTGAATAAGTTTTCTAGATTTTGAGGTGTGATTCAAATGGACTTACACCAAAGTAGTAGTTATTGCAAGCGGAATGGGGTTGTATAGGTGATTCTTCAATTATTTTTTCATTACGTGAGTGCTATTGTTTTAAATTTGAATAATTGCTCGTATTTAACTGTATTAGAAATTATCCATATCCAAATAAATTGAAAAATAAAATGATTAGATTGAATTTTAAAATGTTAAATTTTGATTATGTTGGATTGGTCAGGTTAGACCCAAACCCAACCCAACCCGACCACTGCTTAGCCTTATTATTAAAAGTATTTTATGGATGAGTGTGTATTCCTTTCTCTAAGGATTTCATATCTTTTAATCAAATTTTCAAGTGATTAACCCCATTTTGTCCATATCTTTTTGAAACAGACACCTATTACCATTCCAACCTCCATCCAAAGCACTCAAGCCAAACCAAATCCATGATTATACAATATTACAAGGCTTTCTACATCTTGAACTTCAAGAGATAGTTTATTGTAAGCTTTCACGCCCATCCCCAACACGCACCATTAAAGTCTCAGAGAATTTCAAGAGAGTTCTAAAGCCTCCATCGACAATGTTCATAGTATAGTGAGATTCGTGTTAACTTTTTGAAAAATGTACCAATTTATTGCACGTAGTAAATGGATAAAAGTCCAAGTATCAAATACATACATAATTGTTATATAATTATTGAATATAAAGAAAATTGGAGTTGTTCGGAATTTGAAATTAACAATTTCATAAAATAAGTACTTGATTTACATAATGTCATAATCGAGGTCATGACAAGACGAAGAAAGTCAATTTAAAATCAATAAGGTCACCATCCATATCTATGCAACTTAAATATATTAAAAAAAAAACTTTCTAATAAAAATATGGTTTGTAAAAGAATCATGACCTTCCTTCCTTATTTTTGTCCTTCCAACTAGGAGAGTGAAATAGAATAACTCATACTCATGTTCTCTTTTATTGTTAATCCTCCTTAGAAGTTTGATATACTCAATTCTCATCAACCTCATCACTTCTTCCAAACTTTCCACCAAGGGTTCTTCATATGTCATGATATTCCTCTATAATTGGTTCCTCCATATGAGAGAATAATCAACAAATTCAATTTCTAGAAATTTTATCATTTGCTCTTCTTTATACCCATTTAAAGAAAATACATGTTTTAGTTTTAGTTCCCACTCCAGGTAAGCTTTTGGATCACTCTTCCTTTTGAATTTACGGATATTTAACTTGATTGTATCAAATCTAGATTGTCTTTGTTATCACTTGTTCTCTCTTCTTCTCCTTTTATCCCCCCTCTGTTACCATGATTTTCTTATGCTTGCTCCATTTGATTCAACCCGTCATTGATCCCATCACTTCGTTATTTTATTCGTCTTTCCAAATTTTGAGTTAAGGCTTGCATTTGCATTTGTGAAAGCTTAGCAATTGATATTTCAACATAAGAAAAAAAAAATTAGAATTAACATAAGCTTAGGTCTTGTAACACTTTTTTATGTGATTACACTTAATATTCTAATTTCAAACAATAAGTGGTGGAAACATCCTTTAAGCTCTCCAGATGAAGTGCAAGAACACAGAAGAAAACTCAAACTTTTCCTAGGTTTCTAAATTGAAACTTAACAAGTAAGACCCTAACTTCCAAGGAGGCTCCTTTACGGTGAGCTTAAGATCAATACTCTCATTTAAATGATTTTAAAGAACAAGAAGACAAGAAAAATAGCATAGTCAATTCAAGTTCAATTAAAAGTGAAGATTACAAGGGGACAAATGCTCTGTATGTAGATGGGAGAACCTCTTGCACTTAGTGATGTAGAAGATTTAGGACTAAAACATGAAATACTTCAATTGCACTATTTTAGGCACCACTTATCAGGATTAAGTCTCACATCACTCAATACTTACTCTCTTCAAGCCTTTATAAATGGTTTAACTTGTATACATGACGTGCACCAGCATAAAGGTGGGGTGCTACTTGTGTGGATTCTAGGGATGGCAACGGGGCGGGGCGGGGTAGGCATGGGTTTCGCTATCCCATACCCATCCCCGTAAAAAAATTCATCCACATACCCAAATTCAACGGGTATCAAACTTTTGTCTCATCCCCATCCCTACCGGGTAACGGGTATAATCTCATACCCATACCCATTTTCTTACTACTTCAATATTAATTTTAATTAATTTTTAGAAAATAATAAAAAATTATGGTAAATGAAACATAATATTATCAAATATTCAATATTAGAAGGATGGTTGTTTCTTTGATATCAAATACTTTAAAATAAATTATAATTGTTTACATTTTAGATTATAATACCAAATAAAATTTCATGAGAACCAAAATAATTATTAAATTTGCAAATATTAATGAAACATAGTTGATAAAATTTAAAAATATTTTCTAAAACATATAAAAGGAAAACAAATATTCAAATTAAAATATATTTTAAATGTTTGTTTACTTCAAACTTTTAAATTCTAATGAATCTATTTTTTATACACTAATAAAAGTTATAATACATCATTTGATCAAAATGATACAAAGACCAAATATTAATCATAATAATAGTTTAAAATAAATTATAATTGTTTACATTTTAGATTATAATACCAAATAAAATTTCATGACAACAAACACATTTATTAAATTTGCAAACATTGACTTAAGAAGTGGGTACAATCAAATTAGCCACGACCACTCACGGAACCACCACCAAACCCTAATTGCGGAAAGGAAAACTGATTTGGGAAGAGAGAGACTGCTCCGACACGTGGCAGCCTCTAGTTGGGTTGTCAAAAAGTCAAGACTGGTCAACCAGTCA
>Ga0214544_1005774_pt1 | contig 23603 bp, 22 predicted proteins | sample CNSS3metaG_FD_160074 | JGI IMG/M metagenome (GOLD analysis project Ga0214544, IMG submission 160074) | Root nodule microbial communities from cowpea collected in UCLA plant growth center, Los Angeles, California, USA - CNSS3 | ecosystem: Host-associated > Plants > Roots > Nodule | place: USA...
TGCGGGGATGGGTTGCGCTCCTCGAGGCGCACCTAACCCTGACTTCGCCGGAGTATACACGCCGGCGGCGACGGCGGACGGCGCGGCGGACGGCGGCGGACAGTTGCGGAAGACGGCGGACGATGACTGTGACAAACAGTGAAGATGAACCAGACTCATGTTCTGGCTCTTGATACCATCTTGAAGAGATTTCAGATAAATGAAACAGTGAAAAACTTGTCACTGTTACTGTTTTACTACTGTTTATATAAGAAGATAGTAAGCAGAATACAAAGAGTCAAGGCCCAGTCCTAACCCTAACCCTAAAGAAAGGATCCCATACATGATAAATAAAATATTACATCTCAACAACAACTAATGGATAATAAGTTAAAAGGAGACCTAGAGACATAAAGAACATTATTAGTGTATGAAAAAGGAAAAAATCGACAGTCCCAACACCGTGAGCTAAAACACGAGACCCATTAGCCATTGTAACAGAGGGTAAATTATCTAGAGATAACAAAGAGGAAAACAGAGACTTGTTACAAGTAATGTGATCAGTGGCTTAGGGGAGTCTTCTGGGTTGATATGTCGTCTTCGCAAATCTTTATATGTCCTGAAACAGTCTCCAAGGATCTGGTTTGGAAAATTTAACAATGTTGTTCAACAATTTCGTATGACTCGGTGTGAGGTAGATCATTTAGCTTTTTATCGTCACTCAAGTGTTGGATGCATTTACTTGGTAGCGTATGTTGATGACATCATTCTTACCGGCAGTGATAATCATGGAATCTCAGATAAAACACCTTTGTGATCATTTTTCAGACCAAAGATCTTGAAAAACTCAGATATTTCTTGGATATTGAGGTGGCACAATCCGATAAAGAAGGTATTGTTATTTTTCAAAGGAAGTATGCACTGGATATTTTGGAAGAAACTGGATTGATGTATTCAAAATTTGTTGACACATCCATGGATCCCAATGCTAAACTTCTACCAAATCAGAAGAAACCTATGTCAAATCCCGAACAGTATAGAAGATTGGTTGAGAAATTGAATTATCTTACAATTACTCGTCTTGACATTTCCTTTGGAGTCAGTGTTGTAAGCCAATTTCTTAATTCTTCGTGCGAAGATCATTGAAATGTAGTCATTCGTATACTGAAGTACATTAAAGGATCTCCTAGAAAAGGGTTGTTATATGGTTCTAATAACCATATAAGAGTTGTTTGTTATTCAGATGCTGATTGGGCAAGATCTCCTTCTGATAGAAGGTCTACATCCGGATATTGTGTCTCCATTAAAGGTAACTTGATATCTTGGAAAAGCAAGAAACAAAGTGTTGTTGCAAGGTCTAGTGCAGAAGCAGAATATAGAGTCATGGCTTCAGCCACTTGTGAGCTTGTTTAGCTTAAGCAGTTGCGCAAAGAGTTACAGTTTGGAGACGTTGATCAAATGACACCTATATGTGACAATCAAGTTGCTCTTCATATAAGTTCTAATCTTGTCTTTCATGAGAGGACTAAAGATTATGTCTGGAGACATCAAGACTGAGTTTGTTAACTCAAGTGATCAGTTAGCAAATATTTTCACTAAGTCTTTACAAGGACCGAGAATTGGTTATATTTGTAACAAGCTTGGTACATACGATTTGTATACACCAGCTTGAGAGGGAGTGTTAAGATATCATTAATATTTTATTTTTTGTTTCTATTATTATTATTCTTCATATGTATTTTGGGCTTAGCCCATATTTTCTTTATTATAAATACAGCCCCTATGTGTATTTTCCACAGAAGGGAGATTAATCCCAAACCTAGTTTCATTATATTTAATAGACACACTATAACACTAACAACCATGTTTTATCCCGGTATATTGGGTTGGCAACATGGATTAATCATCAACATTAAGGCTATAATGAAAACAAAATCTCAGAGAAGCACGAGGTTTATTCAATGATTTTTCTTAACAATCTGAACACTAGAAACATAAAGTTAATGTGCAATTTGCAACGGTCAACATTATACAGACCGCAATTCCTAATTATATGTTTATAAAAGCAATTTTAAGACAACTAAGGAAACATAAATTTGAAGTACAACAACATATCCATTTTAAATGGTACAAAAAGACATGACAAGTAAGTTCAAGTAATAATAGTGTCCAAACCCTGTGTTAGTAGATACATGTTAGTTTCTATGTATTTCTTATAACCCACAGGTCCCAGGATCGGAACTTGGCTCTGATATCATGTTAAGAATAAAGAAAATAGGTTTGAAATTAATCTTCCTTTTGTATAAACCACACATAAGGTAATTTATTTATAATAGAGAGAAGTACAATTAAAAAGAGTAAATAGAAGATATTGTTTGATATTGTGATTAACAATATCTTAATAATATCAAACAATATCTATCAGTTTCCAATTATAAGTTGTCAAAACATGGGGTTGATCTTTTTCCAGATCCTACTTTATATAGCTCAGAGGTAGGTGCTTTGTAGTATGCCACTCCTACTAGATCAAAAATTAGTTTTGCTGTAAAGAAAGTTTGTCGGTTTATGCCTAAACCTCTTAATTCTTTTTGGGCTGTAGTAAAACACATTTTAAGATATCTTAAAGGAACTTCATGACTTACATCTACAATCTGCATCACTTGACCATCTTGTGTCTTTGAAAGTGTTCTATGATGCTGATTGTGCACCTGATGTTGATGATAAAAGAAATCTACTTAAGGAGCAACATTTTTTCTTGGTCCTAATTCGATATCCTGGTGGTCTCAATTATCGCTCGTTATAGTATTGAAGTAGAGTATAGAAGTTTAGCAAAACTTCTATTCAGCCATCATGGATTACTACATTGCCTACGGAACTACAATTTCCTTTTATTACTCCAACTCTTTTGTGCAACAATCAAAGTGTTGTCTATTTACTCACAATCTAGTATTTCATAATTGTACAAAGTATATGAAGATTAATGTTTTCTATATCAGAGAGAAGGTTATCCAATAAGCTACGTATCTATCATATTCAAGCTCGTGATCAATGGGCAGATATTCTAACCAAGCCTCTGTGGTCAATTCGCCTTGTGTTTCTTCAGAGCAAACTCAATGTGAAGAATTTTTCTTCCGAAAAATCTTCTCCATGAATTTGAGGGGCATGTTCGTAGAAACAAGTTAGTTTGCGTACATATTTTTTTATAAGTTCTTTTGTACAACTAGTAAGTCTCGTACAGCTGTAGGTTTCTTTGTGAGCTAGTTTGTGTAGCTGTCAGTTCTTGTACAATTGTCAGTAAGCAATGCCTATAAATACATCTTGTATTCATGTTTCTGATGCGTGATACATAATAAAAATATTCAATTCAATGCTCAAATTCTCTCTCTAGTTTTACTCAGTTTAGTTCATCTAAGACCCTGAAGAAATAGCGAGCACGTATGAGAGTTCTTCCTTGTTAAACAGTGTCTATCATGTGTTTCAGAATTCAGAGCATTAGGCTAAGAAAGAAATATTTTGCAATGACCATTTGTGCTTAAAAGAATGCAAAACAAGTCTCAGTGATAGACAGCACCCATCATATTAGCCATAATACGTACCTAGTTGTTCCAACTAAGACAGGCCGACCTTGTCTAAACATATATTCAACTTCTCGGCGAACTTGCTCCCATTTCCCACGAGCAGTCTTGAATAATTTATTAATAGAAAAATCGTACACTTAATTAAAATAATGACTTTTGCAATGGGAAAATGATTTTTTGAAACTGCAGATGCTAAAGAAGCTATTAAATGGCATACAGCAAAAGCTTGAATTGGTAAATCTTTTCGAATATTAGGAAGATTTGTGGGCACTTCAATGACTGGCATCCTAAACATTTTTAAAAACTCTTTCTCCTGCAACGATATATACCACCATCATGAACTGATAAAAGCACAAATTGTAATAGTTAAACTTGAATGCAATGTCAGAACTATATAAATGTTTACTTCTGTTTTGGCAGTCCCAGTCATTCCTGACAACTTCGGATAGAGCTTGAATAATGACTGATATGTGATCTGTGCCACAACAATAGAATCTGCCTGTGCAAGTTTAAAACTTTGAAATTTAGAATCAATTAATTATGATGACAAGTGTCATGAAACATAAAAACAAATCAAAGAACCCACATATATACCTGAATCTTCAAACCTTCCTTTGCCTCCACAGCCTGGTGAATCCCCTCAGACCATCTCCTTTTCTCTTCAACTCTTCCTGTCAGCTGAGATATTTTTGGAATTCGGTTTCATCATATTATTAAGAAAACCAATAGCAAACAAAATAAAATAAAAAAGTATCTGTTTAATTATTGAATAAAAATAAAAGATTCACACTGTTACTAGAAATACAAGAAACAATAATGTTCAAGATATAAAACTATGCATTTGGTTCAACCTGATAACTTATGTGAAAATTAGTCCTCAATATGGCACCAAAGCCTCTAATGACCAAATTGTTAATAAATTCATTTTTTCACTACTATTCTTCGTGATTAAATTAAATTCAGCACAAGGTAAAGTCAGCTTGTCAGCAGTCCAGACTTCAGGCCCAAAGAGCTCTTGCAAGAGGGAGTATGTTAGACATTATAATAAAGAAATTTAGTTCAATGCATCACCTACAAAAAAAAAAGTTTTGGGATAGTTGGTCGTCAACAAAATGTCTCAGCCATGCATATTTACTGTTGAAGTATTACATATGTTTAATGTGCTCAATCTTGAGTTGTTTTGCACAACCCTGTATTACAATGTAGAATATAAGCTATCCTATTTTACAGTCTATAAAACAAACACTTGCATTTATATTGGGTAGGGTTTTCCAAACATCCTCCAGTTTTATCAAATAGTAACAGTACAACAGGTTTGAGAAATCGTACAAATCAAGGTGTACAAGCTCTAGAAAATGTCGTTGATCATGTATTTCACTAGTTTTTAAACTTAAGATTTAGATAAATGTACATGAGTTTTAATTTTGCTCAGTGTGTATCCAATTAGCAAAGAATAATAAATCATAAACTTGGACTTAAATATATTTTTATTCCTTTTAAATACGACTTACTTGGTATACTATAGGAAAGAGAAAGTGAGCTGAAACCTTACATTTCTATGACAGCACATACGTTTTATTTATATTGAGAAAACGAAGTCAATACAATAAATAGTTGAGATTCTCTAATAATAAAGATATAATGCGAAAATAAATAATAATGTTCCTAGTAACGCATATACAATTCAGATTATTTTAAAGTATATAGGATATGTTCCATATGCCTATAATTATAACATGATTAAATTTAGTTATACCGTCCAATATTTTTTGTTGGTTTAATCCTCTCAAAAATTTAATTTTATAAAACTCTACTTATCATTATTTGGTAGTGACATTACATGGGTGGCAAGTTAACTGCATGTCATATCAATAGTAAGTAATGACAGGGAGTACGTATTATCTTCAAAATTTGTAAATTTGTAAGACTAAAGCCAAAAAAAATGAATAAAAATGATAAAACCAAATTTAGTCTTATTTACAAGGACTATATTTTACCCTAAAATTTATAATATTATGAGATTACATCAATGGGATGGAATTACTCACTTCATTGTGTGATGCATTTAAACTCTGGGTGTGAGGCCAAGGTTGCTAATTCTTAACTGTATTATTTACTTCATTCTCTAGTACTCTAATTTTGTAATCTGCTCAAATATGAAGATAGCAGACAGCATCAGAAATGTATTCTATCACAAAGATAGATTCTTGTCTCCACTCTTAAAGTCTATAAACCGCAAACCCAATGCAGGACCATTTCTCAGCATCAAAATAGCCTCTTTAAACCCATTCTATTGCCTTCAAAAATTACCTGCTTGGCCCACAAACAGCCTCAATAACAATTCATTCTTATCTTTCTACGTCTTAGAATTTGGGCTTAGACATAAATCCATTCAAAAGCTTGCTCATGAGGCAAAAGTTGTCCTCCACTTTCACATCAAGTAGTATAAAATGCTCGGTGAAGTATTTAAGTTCCCCCCCTGTAGGTTTCTCAAATACTTGGGTGCTTATCAAATCTCTTAACACATTCCCCTTACTCCAAAAATTAAACATCTCAAACATGAACTTTAAATGCTTTGACATGTGAGTAGTCGGATAAAAACCACTAGAATAAGATCTAATATTATAGAGTTTCGGTTTAAACATAACTCAACCCCAAAAACTAAATTCATAAGATGAGGGATGCCCTCACTTGATAACATTACTTTTTGCTGTATCAATAGTCAATGACACGATGAATTTTAGAAAACAAAGGAACTAACATGTGGCCAAGAATCACAATACATAACTGATGTTTATCCTCTAAATATCGAGTTTTAAAATTTAAAAATCTACTAAATTCAGAACCAAGGAGGAAAAGTAACTTCATTACTCCATTAACCTTGCATGGACAACCGACACACCCAACAAAAAGACATGTTACTCATTGTGTATCTGCGTTGTGTCCTATGATACAATAGATCGAATTTGGTGTGTTCCTGCGTCATGTTTTGTTGCAAGTCTTTGCTTTCATAGGTACACAAAAGTTGAAAAATATTGAAAGCATAAAGAAGCCTTGAAAGTATTACCTCATTGATAATCAAAGCCTTTCCATCTCTGACAATGTATTGCACATCTCGACGATAGAATTCTTTAGCTTTTATAGCATTAATCACAAATCTGCAGTAACTCAACTCTTATTAGTCAAATGTAATTTAACTGATTGGACAGGAATTTCCAATTCCAACATGTTAGCCAGAAACTTCATATAAATAAATATAACAATTATGATTATGATAAACTAATCTAAATCTCTAAGAAAGTGTATGCACCTAAAAAAACGTGATTACAAATATATGTTTTAAATACAGAAAAATATAAAGCACATGATCTTTTTACAGGGGTGTCATTTACATATATGTCAAGGGATCAGGAGGTTTTACTATATTAATTCCTAACTTGTCATGCTTTTGCTTAAACCCTAAACCCTAAGAAGGACAATCCCTTTTTAATATTATTATTTTTAACTGAATAAATTTATTCTTTTAGCATTAAAAAAGAAAAGAAAAAATTTTAACTTGTACTTTACTGATTAGCAGGACGTTGTGATTTTAATGTTATACAATTCATCAAAAAGAGAGAGCATAATGGAAAAAATGAATAAAGATATGCTGACATTAATGCTAATCTACTTTTTGCAAAACTACCATTGGGACTACAAAAGAAGTAAACACCAACCAATGTTAAATGAGCAACAAATTATTAGAGTATAAGAGTACTCGCCTTGCCCACGGATCATTTTCATCCCAAAGGTCATTAGTTTCTAAAGCCATTTCCGCAAGAGCAATTCCTTCCTCAGTCAACTCCACAGAATTATCTTTAAGCTCCACTTTGTAATGCTGTTAATAAAATAAAATCAGTGTATAATACCATCTGGATAAACTGAGAAGAACGGAAAAATAGGAAAACAAAATCAATGACATGATGAAGTGAAAGAGAATGTACGCACAATGCCCTGTTTAAGAAGTTCAGCTACTTTTGCAGCAACAGGGAATCGTGCAGCATCTTTACTAGCCTGCGATAAAGAAGGAGAAGCAGTCATCTTTCATTGAGCTTGAGCAGTTGAAATATCTTTCTAATACCGCCAACCTGGGTATGAAAGAACGGGATGATAATGATTTAGCAGACCACAAGAAGCAAAATTAAAAATTATGTTAAGCCTACCTCACCACTGATTAACAAAGGATTTCTTCCCTCGTCTATCAAGACAGAATCCACTTCATCAACGATTCCAAAATGAAAGGGCTTTGGCCTGTTTTCACGTATAATAGTCACTTGTAACAAAACATATTCCAAACCAAAAGAAGAAAATAACTTGGTTCTACCCAAGTAATACAAGCTACCATCTCATTACAAGCTGGTCACGATTTCCAGCCAGATTATCTCGCAGGTAATCAAATCCAAGCTCCTAAGGTAAGAAAAGGATAAAAAGGAAGAAAAGAAAATAATATAAGTAAAAATATAAATGTACAGCAAAAAGGAAACACTATAAGTAACTGATAAGTGTAATTACCGAATTATTGGTATATGTTATATCACATCTGTAGTTGATTCTTCGTTCTTCAGCATTCATTCCTCTCTGTGCATGCAAACATCAGATAACCAAGTTAAAAGAAGGTTTTGCAGTGCGTTTTCACAAATTAATTAATAAAAAACTTCATTGCTAGAGCCAGCCCATTCGTACGTTATATCCGTAAACATGTGCTCTTATCTATCTCATCACCAAACACATAGCAGATGAAAACAAATTTTACCACCTGCAGAGAAAAATTACCTGAATAAGACCAACAGATAGACCTAAGAAACGATGAACGCGTCCCATCCATTCGGCGTCACGCTGAGCTAAATAATCGTTAACAGTTACCACTGCAAAGAGATCAAGAATTAGAGAAATTTACTTTTCGAAAAGTCAAGTGCTGGCACCTGAAGAAACTCCCCAAGCTAGCTTTTGGACTGTTGGCAGTAACACATACCATGAACACCCTCAGAGGTCAGGGCATTTAGATAAGCAGCTAGTGTGGAAACCAAGGTTTTACCCTCCCCGGTTTTCATCTCAGCAATGGACCCATCATGCAGCACTGCCCCACCAATAATCTAACATCAACAATACTCATCATTCAGTGACATGCAAAAAAGCACAACACAAGAGATATACACATGCAAGTCAATGATAGAATGAGACCTGAACATCGAAATGGCGCATTCTAAGTTTTCTCCATGCAGCTTCACGAACAACAGCGAACGCCTCTGAAACATTAATTACGATTCAATCATAAACACAGTTCAGAGACAAATCCAGCAATGACGCAACAGCATAGAGGAGTAGCGAACCAGCTTGAATGTCAGCAAGCGTAGCCCCTCGCGCGAGCCGGCGGCGAAACTCGGAGGTCTTCCCGGCCAGCTGTTCATCGGAGAGCGCCTGAATCTGAGGCTCGAAGGCGTTGACGGAGTTCACGAGACGGTAGTAGTCGCGAACAACCCAATAGTTCAAGCTCGTTAAGTCGGTGAAACGCTTTTGAACACGACCGAGATTTTCCTACAAGTAAGAAAGTGATGTGAGAAGTAACTAAGGCAATTCGTCGAACAGGTAGCGGGCGCTGAGGTGAAACACACCTTAACGGAGGCAACGGCGACGAGAGCGGGTGCGCAACGACATCGTCGCAGGCGAGGCCAGGGCGGAACAGAAGGACGCGAGCGAACGAAGAAAGCGTTGGCGTTGGCATCGGTGGAAGTGATTCTCTGAAGGGCGAAGAAAGGTGGATACGTGAGCGCGGCCATAAAGGTGTGTTAGTGCTTCCAACTTCAATAGCGCGTATGCAAATGAGCTTGGATACGATGGTTTTCTTCAGTGGTGTTTATTACTGCTCAGAGGACTCCGGTGACGGAGAAACAAACGCTGTGGCATTTTTGAATTGTAAAATCAGTTTAATTTTAAATGTGCTTTTGTCCTTATACTTTACTTTTTATTTTATTCATCGTAAATTGTTATCATGGAAAATGTTCCTACGAGAATATAATTATATCAAAACTCGATGAATATCCCATTCACAATTTGTAATATCGTAAAGTCTTTCCACACTTTATATTATTTTGGGTTTAATATTTTTTTTGTTAATTTTTAGTAAAAATTTAATTTAATTCTTTTTTTTAATTTTGGATCATTTAATTCTTTATTTTTAAATATTGTAGATTTAAACTTAATAAAATTGGTTAAAATAATTAAATTTATGTATTTTTTTAAGATAAAAAATTCAATTAGTCCAAAATTAAAAAAAAATCAATTTCAATTTTTATTAAAAGTTAACAAATTTAAATATTTTATTTTGAATAGTTAAAGTATCGGAATGAAAAGGGTAGACTGTTTTATATTTTGTTTGAAATAAAAGAAAAGAAAGCAAATAACCGATTTTAATTAGTTTCATTTTTAAGTTTGATTTTTAAGTTAATTAACATGGTTAATTATAAATAATGTTATGTTAAAGAAAATATAGGTTTCAATCAGTACTAATATTTTTCTTTTAAATTAATTATAAAATTGTGTTTAAGAAGAGGTGTTTTAAAACAATTATTAGTATTAATATATTTTTATTAAATTAATTATAAATTTATATTTAAGATTTAAAAAGGTCTTAAAAATAAATTTGGTACTAATATATTTTTAGTAAATTAATTATAAATTTATGTTTAAAAAAATAATTAAATTTTTTTAGTGTCATTAGTATTGAAATTTATATTTAATAAATTAAAAATATTTTTTCAATAAATCATAATTTTGTTTAGAAAAATATATTTATTTTCTTATAATCAAATTGATTCTATTTTTTTTATCTTGGTGATTTTAATTTTAATTTTATTTTCTTTTTTTATTTTTATGTGACTTTAATTTTGATTTTATTTTTTGTTTTATCTTTACATGATTTTAATTTTGATTTCATTTCCATCTTTTATCTTTCTTTTACTTCGATTTTTATTTTTTTATCTCTACGTAATTTTTTATATAATAATTTTACTCATTGCATTTCCTTATTCTTTTCTATTCTAGAATTATTCTTTTAAGGATTATGATAAATTTTATTTTTTAAATTTCATATTATTCGTGTATACTATTATTTTTATTCTTTTTTTATTTATATGTTTTTCTATTCTATTTGTATCGGTATTGTATTGTTTTCGTTCTATTTAAGGGATTTATATTCGTTAAATAATGATCAAAGTTTGTAACTGTCTCAACTAACAAGACAGTATAAATAGTTTTGTATTCTTTCACTAGGGTTAATGAGAAAGGTCCTCTTTTTGTTTTCTCTATCTGTGTTCACATCTTCCATATAATTGTATTTTGTGTGTTTGATGATTTGTGCTAAAGAGGTGTAACCGTGCATGACTGAAGAAGGTGTACACGTGCTGCTATACAGTTGTGTGTGCGTGGCATAGGCAAAGGGCTTGTGCAGACATGTTTACTGTCCATGGTCCAACAGTATTAGATTAGAAATACGTACTTTGCATGTTTATGAAATAATTTAAGTTTAAGAAGGAGAAAAAATTTCAGACTTTAAGATATTACAAGTTATCTTACAAGTCTATGATCAAGTTTATTTTATTGACAATTAAGATGAGATTTTATTATTTTAATTCATTTTATTTATATAATTATTTTTAATAATATTTTATATATTATAATTTTTTATTACATAAAAAAATATAAATATATCAACTAAAAAAATTGAATCAAATTATTTAAAAATCCAAAAGAAAGATAAAAGTTAAGACTTTAATTGCATCATAAAAATAAATAAATTTATAAAAATAGATAAGAAAATTAAACTAAAAAATACAAGTGAGTGTGCTTTGTGAATAGACAAGATAATATCAATATAAATATAAGTAAAAAAACCAATGGAAAAAGATAAGTAACTAGTAATGAGAATAAGTCATGATAGTGATTAATTTTTTTTTTAAAACTTAAACGAATTACTCTTATTATCTAATTTATTAAAATAAAAATATTAAATAAAATTAAATTTTACAATTTAATAAATTTAAATAAAATATCTTATTTTTTAAATTTATTTTAGGTCTCCAAAATTCTTCATCTACTCCTTTGATTGATTAACATGTCCTCTGTCCAACATTAAAGGCCAATGTGTATTTAAAATGTATTTAGTTTAAATAAGAAAACTAAAGTAACAGGTTTCAGTTAAATAAACTTTTACCTCTTGAATTTTGTTTGTTTTTTGTTTTATAATGAAGACAAAAATCAATTAATACGGTTAATTGTAAAGGGTGAATATGTATGTTGCAAAATGAGATAATCATGAGATGTAATTGATTATGTAAAATTTTTATTGAAAATTGCTTCCTCCATTAAATCTCCCTTTTCAATGAATGATGAAAACATTTATAAAAACCAACAAGGCGAAATCATTTTGTACCAAAAAAGGAAAAAGAAAAAGTAGAACTAACTGGCGCAAAAATCTGCACTGAAACTTGGCATGTATCCTGAATCTGAACCGAGTTATTTACTATGGTGTATTACATTAAGTATACACCGCAACAGTTTCAAATTAGATACAAACCTCAAGAATCAAGCCCGAGAAAGAAATAGTGTAAAATATGTACAGAACACCTTTCCGTATCACTTGGATCATACTATCTGTATCTATGTCGAAAATGTCACTCCAAAACCTAGCATCACAAGGATGATGCATAATTTAAGATAAAAGAAAATTGCTGCAACTTGAGCAGCCAAACCATGAGTTGAGCAGATGCACACAACTAACTCTTACTATTTACTGATAAACCTGGAGGAACCAAATCAACAATAGCTGTTGAGTGTTAAAAATTCACAAGCATAATAAAAAGACAAATGCAGTGATAACAAGTCAACCATTATATCAGCTGGTAGTGTCTTGCACTCCATAGATGTTTGTCAAACATCGACTCTCCTTTTAGAACACGATAAGAAGTCATGTTGCCAAATAATTGAGATGTGAAAAGGACAATATTTCCTGGTTGATCATATCTGCCTATAGAATTCAATTGGTATGGTTTACAATAAGCACTCTCTTCTATTGAATGGGGAGAAAAGAGCAATCTCTAAATGGCTCCAGGTTGAATTATTCTCTCTTTTCCATTTAGAAAGACAAATAAGCAAGTGCAAGGGGAAATGTGTTATTAAAAATGAACAAAATTTACGGGCTGTGAGCTGTGACTTCTTTTATATAAAATATTTTATTAAAGCAACACTTAAATTAGCTCTCTTAATACACTTCATCGAGGCCTGAATTTAAAAATTAAAATAATTGGATGAAGTGAATGAATACCTTAATAGACTTGTCAGTATATCCGACGTACAGTTTTCCTTGGCTGTATAATATAGTTGTAACAGTAGAACGGTATGGAATGGATCCATATGGTTTGACATCCAGTTCAAATTCGTCTCCAGATAATTCCTACAATTCACCAAATTCTATAATGAATTTCTAGGGTATTTGAATAAACAATATTAAATAAAATATTATAAGCTGAGCAAATTGCCTTGTAATTTCCAAGACAGAGCACAAGATGTTGCATTTCTACCTGTATATTAACATTTGTGTCCGAACCTCCTGTGTAAAGACATTTTCCCTGCATACTCATTGCAAAAATGGCTCCGTTATGCAATGTTTTGGACTTCATGAACACATCATTCCTCCAGACCTAAACAAACAAATGATAAAAGAGATCTTAAACAATATTGACAGGAGTTAATTGTATGGGTCAAGTCCATATTTGACTTCAATTGGGCTACAAAATTCACCATTAATCTTCAAAAGGGTAAAATATGGAAAAATAAGAAACCTTTATGCATCCATTCTCATGTGCTGCAACAAGCAAATGCCTATCTACAGTAATAGCCAGGATAGAGTGCATATCTGCAACCCTATCTTCCCCCAGAACTGTCAATGGACAGTGGTCATTTAGACTCCACAACCGAACTGTACCATCCCAACTACCACTGTAAAGAACCTCATCACAAATAGCAAGTGTGGAAACTACAGATTTATGACCAGTCATTGTGCATATCAAAGTTTCATCCTGAGAAAAGTTATAGAAACCCAAAGAATCATTGACCAATGAAGTTTCAATTTTAGGCAGCAAATAAGTAATCAAAGAAAGTTAAAGACTCACCTCTAATGACCAAGCTTTTATTGTTCTATCTCCGCTTCCGGTGTAAAGAGAATAATTTTTGGAAACAGCCAAGGAGTGGATACCACTAAAACGCCAATCCTGCTTCTCATACCATTTCCTTAAGGGATCTCGCCTAAAAGGGGCAGTTCCCCAAATAAATATGCCCCCTCCACTGTCACCACTTATGCACAATGGTTCTTTTCCATCTACACAAACTAGGGCCATGATTTTATTCTCATGACCACTAAATCTGTGTAAAGGAGAAAGGTCCTACATAAATTATACTAAATGAGAAAATCTCATTATATCTGAATCTGAGAGTCCGTGAAACAGCTTGTACAATAACAACCACAGTAATCTATAGAAAATATCGCGGCCCTTCAAACTTTGTAATCATCATTGTTAAGATATCATTAATATCTTATTTTCTGTTTCTATAGTTATTATTCATCATATGTATTTTGGGCTTAGCCCATATTTTCTTTATTATAAATACAGTCCCTATGTGTATTTCTACACAAGGAGATTAATCTCAAACCTAGTTTCACTATATTTAATTTGGTATCTAGAGCCTAAGGATTTGTTTTTCACCTCTGTCATTGATCCACTGCCAGCACCGCCTTCCACGGTCGTCGGCCGCCGTCCGCCGTCACCGGAGATCCAGTTTCGACCGACGACCACATGGTTGTGATCGTCTCGGCCAAGCAACCTCAACGCCGTTGGTTTCACGGTCATCGGAGGTCCCACGCCGTCCAAATGTTTTAGCCGTTGTCTACTTCCGCCGCGGTGGCGACACGTGCATAGTCATTTCCGGCACCAATCACCACCACTGCACTCGCCTCATCCTCGGCTTTCCAGATATGGGCTACGTGTTTCCTTTGGCGCACTTTCAATTTTTAGGCTTTCTCTCTCCCCTCCATAGCGTCTTTTGTTGCTGCTTTGTCCACTTTCGTTGTCTCCATGTCTGATTCGTCCGTTTTCCCCCCAAATGTTAATGTGCACTTGCCCATTGATAAGTTAGATGGCAAGAATTATTTGACATGGGCATTCGACATTAAACTTTGGCTTGAGAGTCAAGGGTATCTTGATCATCCTCAAAGTGATTGATGTTGATCCCACTAAGTTTCCTCGTTGGAAGAGAATTGATGTTGATTTATGCATGGTTCTCAAGAATACGATTTACGCTTCTTTGAAACCACTGTTTAGTGCCTACGGTGCATTTTATGAAGTCTGGAACATGCCAAATTACTGTACACCAATGACATTCAACGTCTATATGGTGTTTGTCATGACCTGCTTAATGTTGTTGCTTCTCGACTGTGGCAGATTATGTGGGTAAGGTGAATGATCTTTTTCATGAATTTTGTGAAGTATTACCTCCTGCCTCTATTTCTACTGAAGAAATCGAGCAACAATCACATTTTTTCATGGTTGTGATGTTACACGGACTTCCTGAAAAATATTTCTATGTCTGTGATCATATTTTGGGTTTTACTGTTATACCCAATTTTACCTCTACTTGTTCTACCCTTTTGCGTGTGCCTTGTCAACCTTCTGCTGATCCACCTGTCCATGCCAATGATTCCTCTGCTTTGGTATCTCTACGTGATGATCGCCATCGCTCATGCAAGACCGAAAAAAGGGCGTCACAAGTGTGATCATTGTGACAAGTTTGGCCACAAAATTGATCGGTGTTATGTTTTACATGGTCATCCTCCTCGATCTGCTGCTGTTATTCACAGTGATCCTCCGTCACAACCATCTCCTGTGGATCCTCATTCATTTGTTTCCACCACCGACAAATCTGCTCTCTTCAATGAATTTCTCAAATGGAGTGAGGATTGTAAGCTTTCTAGTTCCACAGCTTCTGTTGTCCACACAGGTACATCTTTTGCTGGTCTGACTCAATCTATGTTTGTTGGTCCCTGGGTGTTCGACTTAGGTGCCACCGATCACATTACTGGTAAGAAATCTCTGTTTTCCTTTTTGTCCTCTCTGAATAATTTACCCTCTATTACAATGGCTAATGGGACTCGTGTTTTAGATGGTGTTGCGACTGTCGATCTTTTTCCTTTTTTATCCATTGATAATGTTCTTTATGTCCCTGGATCTCCTTTTAACTTATTATCCACTAGTCATCTAACTTGATCTCTTGATTGTGTTATTTCCTTTACCCAATCTTCTGTTTGTTTACAGGACCGGAGTTCGAGACAGGTGATTGGCACCGGATGTGAGTCCCACAGACTTTATCATCTCTGCCCTTCTTCTCATGTTGGCGCAATCATGGAGTCTCTACCTCTTCTTCTTCATGCTCAGTTAGGCCATCCTAGTCTTGCCAAGTTGCAGCAACTTGTTCCTGGCTTCTCCAAGTTGTCCAAGTTGGTGTGTGAGTCATGTCAGTTAGGCAAGCATAATTGTAGTTCTTTTCCTCGTAGTGTCGCGCACAGTGCTTCGTCCCCTTTTGCCTTAGTTCACTCTAACATTTGGGGACATAGTCATGTTGCATCTAGTCTAGGTTTTCAATACTTTGTTACTTTTATTGATGATTATTCACGATGTACTTAGTTATTTTTCGGTTAAAATACTCCGATGGTCCTCGTTTTGGTTCAGAAATCTCAAATTGGTCCTCGAATTTTAATTGATCTCAATTTCGTCCTCATTTTTGTAAATGTGTTTTAAATCAACCATTTCCGTTATCAGTTCACAAACAGCGTTTATTCCTGATGATGTGGCTGTTTTGTGTATTCTGACGTGTCATTCAGTTGTTTTGGAACATGTGTTCTTGGTTTCTCTTTTAAAAAGTTCATAACTTTTGAAGCTTAGGGTTTGAAAAGGGTGAGGTGAAGTTGTCTCCTGCGTTCTGATTTGGTAAGATTGGTAATGTCTCTCTTTCGTTCTTGCTCGTCCTGCACTTGCAATGGTTGGGAAATGAAAGATTCCAACGTTTCTTCTTATGGAGGTGCGGTGAGGAGGTTCGATTTAACACCTGTTTGCTATTGCGGTGAAAAGGCAATCACGAGAACTGCTAGAACTCCTAAGAACATGGGGAGAAATTTTTGGGGTTGCCGAAAGTTCAAGTTATGAAATTTGTTGTTTTGGTGGACGTTTTTTTTCGTATTTTGATTTTGGAAAACCTAATTTTGTAATTGGTATGTAATTGGTGGTGTTGATTTTTTGTTGGACAGGGTGGAAGTGAAGAAGTTGTTGGCTGTAATTTTTTTTCATGGTGCAGTGAAAATCGCATTCACTACCTTCACCACCCAATTCCAATCCCTAATTCAGTAATTTAGGGTTTCAAGGATTGTGCTTATTTTAATTATCAGGGTCCACACACCCATTTTTCAGTCCTCAAAATAATGCATAAAGCCATGTCAGAAAATTAAAATGAAGTTAACTTTAAAAATTTTAACACTGTTAACGATTGGGTTGATTTAAAACACATTTACAAAAATGAGGACGAAATTGAGATCAATTAAAATTCGAGGACCAATTTGAGATTTCTAAACCAAAACGAGGACTATCGGAGTATTTTAACCTTATTTTTAATGAAGAGTCGTTCTGAATTATTTCATATCTTTCAATCTTTTTTTAATGAAATTCAAACTCAATTTGGTGTTCCTATTAAAATTTTGCGAAGTGATAATGGTCATGAATATCATTCCAATTCTTTTAAACAATTTATGGCTTTGTGTGGCATTCTGCATCAAACTTCTTGCGCATATACACCTCAACAAAATGGGGTGGCTAAACGGAAAAATAGACATCTTATTGAACTCACACTCTTTTAATTCATGGTGTGGGGTGATGTTGTTCTTACCGCCTGTTATTTTATTAATCGCATGTCTTCTTCAGTTTTAAATAACAACATACTTCATTCTATTTTATTTCCTCATGGACCTCTTCATCCCTTACCTCTCAAGGTTTTTGGATTTACATGTTTTGTGCACAATTTTAGTCCTGGGCTTGATAAATTATCTTCTCGATCACACAAATGTATTTTTTAAGGGTTTACGCGATCCCAAAAAGGATACAACTATTTTGTTTGTGCATATGTCGTCACCTTCAATGAGTCTTCCTTTTACTATAAAAGTTCTTCTCATTCCACTGAGTCTCCATCTAATACCGTCGATTTTCCTAGTCCCGTCAATATTCCTATGATTTGTGTTCTTCCAGGTGTGCCTTGTAGGCCATCAGTTTTTGCTCCACTACCTCTTCAAGTTTATAGTCGCTGCCATTGTCCTCAACAACAAGCAAGTGACTCACCTCAAGTGCCAACTAGTGTGTCTCTTCCGAATCCGACAACTAAGTCTCCCCTTCCACCGAGTGACCTTCCAATCGCCCTCAGAAAAGGTATTTGTTCTACACACGTAATCTTTCTCCTCATTATATTGCTTTAAGTTACCATAGATTGTCTTAACCTTTTTATGCCTGTCTTTCGTCTATTTCTTCTGTGACCATTCCTAAATTTGTTCATGCCTTAGCCCATCCTGGTTGGTGTAAGACCATGCTCGATGAACTGAGTGTTCTTCATAATAGTGGAACTTAGGAGTTTTTTCCATTACCATCTGGAAAATCTGTTGTTGGTTGTAGGTGGAATTTTGCTATTAAAGTTGGACCTGATAGTACTATTGATCATCTCAAAGGACGTCTTGTGGCCAAAGGTTACACCCAAATTTTTGGGTTGGATTATGGTGATACTTTTTCTCCAGTGGTGAAGATGGCTTCTGTTTGTTTATTTATTGCCATGGCGGCTCTTCAAAAGTGGCTTCTTTATCAACTAGACGTTAAAACGCATTCCTCAATGGCGATTTGCAAGAAGAGATTTATATGGAGCAATCTCCTGGGTTTGTTGCTTAGGAGTAGTCTTCTGGGTTGGTATGTCGTATTCGCAAATCTTTATATGGCCTAAAACAGTCTCCAAGGGCCTGCTTTGGAAAATTTAGCAATGTTGTTCAACAATTTTGTATGACTCGGTGTGAGGCAAATCATTCAGTTTTTTATCGTCACTCAAGTGTTGGATGTGTCTACTTGATAGTGTATATTGATGACATCGTTCTTACCGACAGTGATAACCATGGCATCTCTTAGATGAAACAACATCTTTGTGATCATTTTCAAACTAAAGATCTTGGAAAACTCAGATATTTCTTGGGTATTGAGGTGGCACAGTCCAACAAAGATGGTATTGTTATTTCTCAAAGGAAGTATGCACGAGATATTTTGGAAGAAATTGGGTTATTGAGTTCAAAATCTGTAGACACACCCATGGATCCCAATACTAAACTTCTATCAAATCAGGGGAAGCCTATGTCAGATCCCGAACAATATAGAAGATTAGTTGGGAAATTGAATTATCTTACAGTTACTTGTCCTGACATTTTCTTTGCAGTCAGTGTGGTAAGCCAATTTCTTAATTCTCCGTGCGAAGATCATTGGAATGCAGTCATTCGTATACTGAAGTACATTAAAGGATCTCTTGGAAAATGATTGTTATATGGTTTTAATAACCATACAAGAGTTGTTTATTATTCAAATGTTGATTGGGCAGAATCTCCTTCTGATGGAAGGTCTATATACATATATTGTGTCTCCATTGGAGGTAACTTGATGTCTTAGAAAAGCGAGAAACAAAGTGTTGTGGCAAGGTGTAGTGCAGAAGCAGAATATAAAGTCATGACTTCAGCCACTTGTGAGCTTGTTTGGCTTAAGCTGTTGCTCAAAGAGTTATAGTTTGGAGACGTTAATCAAATAACACTTATATGGGATAATCAAGCTACTCTTCATATCAATTCTAATAATGTGTTTCATGAGAGGACTAAACACATTGAGATTACTGTCATTTCATTCGAGAAAAGATTATATTTGAGGATATCAAGACTGAGTTTGTTAACTCAAATGATCAGTTAACATATATTTTCACTAAGTTTTTACGAGGATCAAGAATTAGTTATATTTGTAACAAGCTTGGTACATACGATTTGTATGCACCAGCTTGAGGGGGAGTGTTAAGATATCATTAATATCTTATTTTTTGTTTCTATTGTTATTATTCTTCATATGTATTTTGGGCTTAGCCCATATTTTCTTTATTATAAATACAGCCCATATGTATATTTTCTACACAAGGGAGATTAATCTCAAACCTAGTTTCACTATATTTGATTATCATAAATCATGCTTTGATGTTGCATAACAATCTAGCATCCAAGATGGTACTTTTTATCTATCCACGTAAGACAAAGAATGCAACAATTCTACATAGCACAAGGTAGGAAGAGTCTACGAGCATCTGAAGGAAGTATTCCAGAAGCAATTTGTCTTATAAAATAGAATTCTAATATTGAAACTACACTTGAGTAGACCTTCTTAGTTAGGCTGTGTATGCAAGTTTTAGATTTAGACATTAAAAAGGAAGCCAGCAAATCACAAGTGGAAAAAAAATATATCCCAATCATTTTCCTCTCTCTTCTCTTATTTATTTAGCTATTAATATTATCACTGAATATTTATCAGAAGGTATCTACTAATGGAGTCAAGGGAGGAAAGAACCTTGAAGAACTATTTATCAGAAAATATCGAAGAATTTTTCTAATTCTGCCGCATTTACTGAAACAATAATGAAGGGATCCACATGCGAAGATTATAAATGAGATCATGCTATTTGGAATGTGCCGAGTAGAATGTGACACATCATTTTGTTTTAAAATTGTTACCTTCAAGGACCATACGCAAACAGTTTTGTCAAATGAGGAGCTGAACAAATACCCACCTGCAAAACTAAACAAATACTCATTTAGAACGAAATATAATTTTGCATTGCATAATCACCACATCTTACAGATTAGAAGAGTACAAATGAAACTCTGACCATGCATAATTGTATAGATGAAGCAGCCTATATCCAGATACTGAATGAGAGCTTAGTTTATAAGTTTCATTAAACCATGTGGTTTCAAACTATATTAATGCAATGCACAGAAAGCATGAGAAACTATGACCAAATCAATTGAAAAGCCTCACATTCAACTGGCCTTCAAAGGATCCAACCCATGCCATGTGTCAATTATTAGATAACTTATTCATCACCCATAACTAGTCTTAAGGATATTGTCACTCAAACATTCAAAGAATGATATCACGAGATATGATTAGTAGAAATAACATTGAACATAAACTTAGAATTCAGACCTCCAACAGCCAATCCACTGACAAAATCAAGATGGCCTCGCAGATGTTTGAGTTCAGTCAATCCCCCAGATAAACCAGCAGCAGAGTCCTCATCAGACTTGTCTTGGCCATCTTGAGCAAAATTTGGTTGACCACCAATTTGTTTCTCCCGCAACTCAAACTCTCTTGGTTCGTCAGACCATTCCTTAGGCAACAGAGACAGCTCCCCTAGAACCAAACAGCGACCTGTACTGTCCTTACTTATGGTGACCTCTAAGTAGCCCAGAATTTCAAATTGAGGTTTGACTAACATATCCTGAATGCACTTCCTTACATCTACCACATCTGGACGGTTTCCTGGATTGACGTCCAAACATTTGCAAAGAGTCTTCCCCAGTGACAGATACTCAGAGCCTAGTTTGTCTTCCAAAACAGAACTAACTTTCTCCACCCAACACACATAACTAGCTGTGCTATCACCATCACTCTCTTCATTCATTTCCAAGGTATTCCGAGGCAGCACATTTCCAATAAGAAGCCACAACAGTACACGGGCCAATGACCATACATCTGAGCCATACCCTATTGGATATCTGAAACGCCCACCATCAGGACCAGATCTCCTCTTGTGCAACAACTCATACAAAACCTCAGGACTTACAAAAATCTCATTTTCCAAGCAATCTTTAGACATTGCTTCTTTCTCATGTTTACTGAAAACAGCGTGCAACCGCCTTCCCATTCCCAATACCTCATTCAAATCAACACAAATCCCACCGAGCTCATCAAAAGAGAAACAAGAAAGCCCTAAACAACCAGCAACCAAACCTTCCAAATGCAAAGAAAGCACAGCTTCACATATACCCCTCCCAATCGTTAAAAAACTAAAAATCCCACCAGTGTCCAACTCCAAACCACCCTCATTCCCACCAACAAATCCATTTCTCAATTCACCAAACTTGTCTAAAAGATTACCACTTTGCCTCTCAAACACCATATACAGAGGTCCCTCCACCCCTTCACTCCACAACCCAAAAACCCTACACACCCTACTCTGCCTCACGGAAGCTTCAAGAATCCATGCTAACTCCTCTCTCGCAGCCTCGCTCATCCCCTCCAAACACTTAATCACCCATGCAACATAACTAAACCTAAACTTAGAGTCATTCCCAGGAGAGAAACAAACAATCGGAGCGAGACTCACGCAGCGGTTAACTCCGAAACAAACCCTACCCTTGGACGAACTGAACCGGCCATGACAATGATCGTCAGTTAAAACAGCGTCGCGCGGAAGAATCCAATTCTTCCATGCATCATAGAACTCAGGGGACCAGAACGAAGAGTGATCGTAACCAGAATTGACCGTGGACCGTTTGTTGTGGGAACGATTAGAAGAAGAAGGGAAGTGTTGGAGCGAGAGTCTGAGGAGGTCGATGTTTTTGGGAAGAGAAGAAGGGCCTTGTTGAGAAGGATACTTCACGAGTTGGGTGCAAGCGGGGCACCGAATAGTATCCGGGTACCGCTGCGGAAGCTCCACGAGACAAACTTCGCAAACCGAGTGTCCACATGATAAGACCCGAGGAATTGCGTCGCGGTCGTCGAAGGATTGAAGGCACACTGGGCACTCCGGCAGCTCCATTGCCGGCGGTGGTAAGCGAAGTTAGTAACTTAGTTACAAGACCCGAAACTAATTGTTTTAAAACGGTGTCGTTTCTTATGCGGGTTCTGTTTTTTATTTTTCACGTTTATATATGCATTTATTATCACAAACTACAGTTTCACGTTACCTGTTGACCTGACTCCGGTGAAACAATATAATATTAAAAAAAAGTTTAATAATAGTATAGTACTCAGTTTGGGGTTAGTGTGTCAAATAGATACTCGGTTTTAAAAAAGTGTAAATTGCATTCCAACTTTTGAAAATTGTTTCAATTAGGTCCCTTTCGAGTTGACTAAAGCCAACGTGTCACGTGTCAATATGTGGTTTTTTTGATTTTTTTTTTAATTTTAATTTTTTTTTTAATTTTAATTTTGTTTAAAAAATTTTATAAAAAAAAAATGTCACGTGTCAAGTCCCTGTGTGTGATAAGTGGCATTGTCAGTGCCATGTGGCATTGTAATGCCACGTGTCAGTGTCACTATTAGATGTCATTGTGTTGATTTCGATTTAGTCCCCACATGTGTTTTTTGTTTCAATTTAGTACCTAAGTATGTGTATCTGATTCAATTTTGTCCCAATTTTTTTTTAATAATTAAAATATTTTTGTAATCTATTTTTTATAAGATTAAAAATAATTAAGTATAAATATTTTTACAAAATTAAGTACTAATATTTATAATGTTTCTCTCAATTTCAGACCAAATTTATTATTTGTATAAATGTTATACTAATACTTTTTTATTAAAAACGACTTTTTAATGTATTACTTTATTAATTATTTTTTTATTAAGTACTCATGTTTTGTTAATTTTTTTTTTTCAAAATAGAACAATATTATCTCTTACTAATTTTAAATCAAAATTTCTATTGGTATGAATATTATACTAATTTTTTTTTATTAAAAATGACTTAACAAAATGACTTTTACCACTAAATTTTAATATAAATATCAAATACTTAATTTTTTTAAAACTTTTATACTTAATTACTTTTAATTTTATTAAAAAATATTTT
>Ga0214544_1005776_pt1 | contig 23600 bp, 7 predicted proteins | sample CNSS3metaG_FD_160074 | JGI IMG/M metagenome (GOLD analysis project Ga0214544, IMG submission 160074) | Root nodule microbial communities from cowpea collected in UCLA plant growth center, Los Angeles, California, USA - CNSS3 | ecosystem: Host-associated > Plants > Roots > Nodule | place: USA...
TATTTTCTTAATATATATATATATATATATATATATATATATATATATATATATATTACATTTCAGACTTTCATTACTTTTATTACGCTGTTTACACTGATTCACACGTTTAAATTTAAATGTTAGTTTAGAATATCGTTTAATACTAAAAAAATTTAAAATTGTTAAATTAAGAGATTACATCCATTATTTTTAAAATTTAATAATCAAAAATACATCAAAAGTTGTTATATGAACGAATTCAAATATTACATTCAAGTTTATAGATGAAAAATATATTTAGATAAAAGTAATCTGTATAGTAATAAAGAATTTTCATCTATAATATCATAGACATTAATATAAATTTAAATAAAAATAGTATGCGTAATTTAACTATTAATCATTTAGTCTCCTGTCAAGGTTAAAATTGAATCTGATAGACCAAATTTCTAATATAGACAGGCCAATATATAGTAAAACAAATCAAGCTAAATTTGTTTGAGTTAAACATTTATTTGAGCATAGGTGATTTAAGGAATTTTATAAATATTTTTCTAAATTTGTTTTAGGCCAAATCTTAACTATAATTAACAATTGATTTCCAATTTTGCGAATAACTTATATTTAAATAGCATTAATTGTATTTTTGTTAATTTTATCCTTTTTAATCCTGCTTTTCATTATTTTTAATTTAGTATAGTTTCCTGAAAAAAATAATGCAAAAATGTATAAAACTAAATTTTAAAAAAAATATTTTATTTTTATCACTACAATATAATAGATATTTAGTATTGATAAAAAAAAAAAACGACGCCAAGGAAGAGAAGTCAACTGTAAGAAAGTAATAACTTAAGCAATATTAATTTATGTAGCGCTAATTTATCACTAATTCTTTTAATTCTTAAATTTATTTTTAATTAAAAAGTTTAATGATGGTGAAATTAGCGTTAATTCAACCAAACTGTAATGCTAAATGAAATTTACATTTAATATTAATTTAATTTGTATTGATAATAAGAGTAATCTTTAATAAATGAAACTACCTCATTTTTCATTTTCAACAAATAAAGTATAAAAAACAAAAATACAACAAAACAAAATAAGTTGGTGAATATCTGTTTTGAGATCAAACTTCTTTCATGATAGTAAGTACTTCCTTCATGACTCAAATGATAGTGAATAACACTTGAGAGATGAAATATTAAATTAACATAAAAAATTATGTTAGTACAGTAGAAGATTAAAAATGTGTTTTCTGACAACTTAAATTAAATTTACAAGATTACAAACATTTTGACATATATTTAAATCTTAACTTTAAATTATAGTGAGTCACTTTGTTAATGTCTAATAGATGTCATTTACTTGACAACTAAGTCATCTTTTTATATCATCTTAACCAACATATGTTTTACGTAACATTAAATTTAATTTAAAATAATTTTATATTATTTAACCGTATTAAAAAAATTAACTTTTTTTCTGTCACACTAAAATTTACTTAACTAACTCAAATTGATATTGTTCAAAAACTAATTTGATATTTTGTTATTATGTAATTCTTAACTATAATATTTTCTTAATATATATATATATATATATATATATATATATATATATATATATATATATATATATATATATATATATACTGTATTAATTAAATAATATTTAAGTTGCGTATGTTACGAAAACCTTTTAGAAATATGAAAAATACATTAACTAAAATGATAGTTGGAAATTAAGGAATAATGAATAAATTTGGATTAAATTTATTGGATATGCATCTTATGATTGGTGAGCACGTATGAAATTACCAGCTAGCACTTACCTGCCACCAACAAACACTGTATGACATGTGCCCGCCACTGACTGCACAAGGGAGCAATGTCCACCAACAATACAACTAATTTACATTTTACAACTCTCAATTAAATTTTAATACAAAAATATTATGTAATAATTAAATTTTAATTAAAATTATAAAAAAAATGTTTGAGTTATTTTTAAATATAATTGGTAGTGATAGAAGTACGTAAAAATAATGTTACGGTAAAGTGTTGATTTTGTAGTTTAAGGGTAATGATTGGTATATTATATAGATAGAGAATAAGTAGAAAGAGACGGTAAAATCTTTCACTTCCATGCGAACGGAAACAAACCAACCCACTTGCTCCGTACGCTACAAAAGAAAAACAAACTGAATATCAAACTGATATAACTGGTGTCTGCTGCTCATGAGGTGGACCTTACACTAACACCTCTCATTTTTTTTTTCTTTTTTTTTCTTTATATTACTATTTTTACATTTTTACTTTATTCAACTTTTTTCTTTTAATTCATTCGGATCCTCAAACTTAAATAAATAATGTGAGGTGATTACGAGGACCCACAGTGCACATTAAGATGGAAGCACGCACATGATGATGATGTGATGATAATATCTTATGTTATCCGATCGTCATATTTTATGTTATGATGCCATAATAATGCAACTAAATTAACTACAAATTTAGTGTGTGTCTGTTTTTATTCCATCTATTCATCACCTCACCCTACTACAGTTCATGTTTCTTCAGTATGGGGCCTGCAAAAATTTCACAAGAATGAAAACTAATTATGTAAATTTGTCAAAAACTATTTTGGTGATTGTAAAATAATAAAATTTTGAAAACAGAATAAACAATTATGGTTTTGTCATACACCACTGTCAAAGACAATTTAGATTGCAGAATCTGGCTCTTTATTTGCTCTGTTTTTTTGTTTTTTTTTTTATTCTTATGCTTCTTTTATCTTGTCATTTTCCCGATTTTTTACGCATATAATTAAATTTTCCATACACAAATTTCAAAATTTTCTGTAAGCCTACACAAAAATTTTCACTGTATACATGTTCAGTTACTGTTGAATTTTGAGATACGTAATATATATGGAACATAAGAATTCACCTTGGACAACAGTGTGTGTTAGAAACTAAAGAAAAAGTTTAAAACCAAGTTTACATTCTCTGTTTTCATTCCGTGACGAGTGCAAAAGATGCATAGTTTCACAACTAACAGTCAAAACTCATGAAGAATACAAAATACAGTTTGTAAGTATAGATATTAAAACAAACAAAATTGGGATAAAAAAAATAAAGACGTAGAGTTCGCTTGTGTAGGGTTCAAAGCAAAAAACTTAGACAAATGTAATGACTAAATGACAACAGTAAACCTTAAGTCATTATAAAATTATTAATACGGTTATTAAAAACTTTATATTTTCTCAAATGTTTTTTCCAATAGGTATTTGTAAATTTTAAATGTAACTAGATTGGTTTATTTATTTTTTTATCAAAATATTTGTTTCAGTTCTCAATGTAATTAGAGATTCAAAATTTAATGATTTCACCAAACAATTATTTAGTTGTTGACACTTACGTAAATTACAAAAAAAATTATATATTTTTTTTTATAAATATATATATATATATATATATATATATATATATATATATATATATATTTACAACAGGAATAATAGTAACATGTCTTTAAATTATATTTTCCTCCAAACCTACATGTCAACTCAGCAACTCAGAAATATATCTACTCAACTCCGTAATTGCAGAAAAATCCTATAAAAGATAATCTAAGTCTTATATAGAAAGTGCACTAAATCTTCGAAGAAGCTGCATCAAGAAGTTTCATCAAGAACATGTAATAACATTTATCCACCATGTATTAGAGTATTTTTCTTTATTCCTCACATAAAATTTTTCACAACAATTCAATTTCCTTTTTGTCGTATTAGCTTCAGAATTATCTTGTACAGCTTCACAATGGAGATAAAACTCTATTTTTCTTAGTGATAGCTTCAAGACATCCGTACAAAAAGTTGAATAAAAACACACAAATATTTCTCGTATAAAATTTTATCTTAGGAGAGAAGAAGATAGAAATATATATATTTTTTCAGTTTAACATAAATTTGTCTGTTTGGAAACTATAATTGTAGTTGCCAGTTAATAAGAATGACAAATTTTCAAGCTATTTTTTTTCTCCTTTTGTTTGCTAATCAAAGAAGAGATCTTTTTTAAAGGATAAAATAAATTAAATTTTTACTTATTTTCCTTTACATTAATGAAAAACCTTAAAAGTTCAGACATTGTTTCTTGTTTGAAACAAAATGTTTTTCTGTTTCTAGAAATTTATTGGTGTCTTTCAAATATATTCAAAAGTGTGCATCTTTTTAAATGGTTAGTTTGTAGAACAATTGAACAAAGTGTTTGAAGAGAACATATATGCTATCATTAGGTTTTAGTTTCTTTAAGATATGTTTTAAAAATAATTTGCAAAACTAAACCCTAAATTATTTTAAATTAAGAAACATTTATCAGAAAAAGATAGTATAGACATCATTTACCTATAACTTATTTCATTTATTTATTCATAATTATTTTTTTTACCGTTATACATTCTCCTAAGTTCAAGTTTTTTCCTAAGAAGTTGAAAACTTTAATCATTTTTACAAAACTCATACAGATAAGGTTTTGAACATATGTGTACGAGAATGTTATAGTGATTAGATTAAGTCATTATGGATTCAGAAAATTATGAAATAAAACATAAATTTACATTTTATTCCTATATAGGTTAAAATAATATAATATAAAATTTCATAAAATGGTTATTTGACTTGGTTTTATCTTTATCTTCATTTTTATATAGTAAAATATAGTGACTGAACTCATACATACAATTTACATTTTTTTTTTTTGCAATATGTTTGGTTCTTTCCTAAAAATATACTTGTTGTTTGCTTATTGTTTAAACAATTTTAAGTTTTTTCTAGAACTTCCAAATTGTTTCTTACCATTTTTCGGAATGAAAAATCATTTTTTAAAGTTTTAGTCAAATTTTAATATTAGTTAATTATGACTTCAAATAGTTACAATCAAATATAATTTTAATAAGAGAAATTATTAGAAAGAAAGATTTAAACATATGATATGCATTAAAGAGACAAAATTACAATAATATCATTTGAGAAGTGTCAAGAAATATAAAGAAATAGTAATATAGAATGGGCAAATAATGCTTAAATTCAACTTAAATCAACATAGTCATTTCTAACAATTTCTTCTATGTGGATTTATATATATATATATATATATATATATATATAGAGAGAGAGAGTTTTTAAGTTTAATGTAAAGGTTAAATATTTTAAAACTATTATTGGGTATTTTTTCTAAAATAATTATTATAAGTAACAACAAATTTCATTGTATATGGTAGTTTATAATTAGGCGATAATGTAACAACTCCTTACACAACACATCATTTACTCAAAAACTAATAAGTTATAAAATAATTTAGCATAGCTGATTTTCTTGATTTATTTTGAACTTTATCCCACAATTTAAAAAGCAATCGAAAAACAAAAAAAAAATACAAAAAACGTACTCATTGCACTTGGTCCGTTCATGTTTCCTGGTAAATTTTTTTCTTATATATTTTCACTTGGTGTGTATCATTATTTTTTTTCTAGCTTATTGTTGATATTTGTCCTTACATTGTTTACTGGTTGAGAGATTGGTGCTATGAAAGGAAGAAAAACAAAAGATTATGAATTGAGCAGAAGAGGGATGGTAAAGATAAAAAAAATGAAAAAAATAGGAAGGTTATTAAATAGGTGAATTAATGGTGGAGAGAGTTTAGACATATTAATTTTTTTATAGATCTCAAGTAGGAAAAGTGCAGATAAAAGTGGGCGCATTTTTAAATTTGAGCCAACATTTGGCATTAAAAACTCAACCACTTTGTAGTGTAGTACACCTTGATTTGTGTAAGTAGCTAGTTGTAGATGTGTAGCGCATAGCTGGAATAGCTCCAGGATTTATACTCATACAAGTGTAAAAATAGAAACACTTTTTCCCTCTATAACAAAATATTAACAACACTAATTATTAGATTAATTGATTAGAGGAAAATGATGATTTAGAGAGGGAAGGAAAAAAAAAAAAGTAATAGGCATAGATACAAAGATTGGGGACCATAAACAACCCATACTTTAAATCTAGAGAAAATAAAAAAGAGATCCTGGTCACATGGTGGCATGTGAGGGGGGGAATGGGAATGGGAAATGAAAAATTTAATATTTAATTTAATTTTTTTTTGTTTGTGTTCTTTTGTTGCTTAAAATCTGATTTGGGTGTGAATTACATTTCTTTTCTTGATTTGTCTTTTTTGGAAAGATTATTGTTGTTTACCCATCTGACGTGTTTGTATGTGACCCACTGCGCACTCACCGGGAAAGTAAGCCATTTTGAGGGTAAATTGCACCTTTGTAAGTCAAGTGAACCCTCCAACTCTCTCCTCTCCTCTCTCTATAAAGCTGGTACATTCATATTATAAATGGTAGAGTGGTCCACGATAACTTTGTATGGGCATGCTTATTTCTCACTTCTCACCCCTCTTTACTTTCCTTCTTCACTATATCTCCACTACCCCCACACTTTTTTTTTCCTCATTCTTTCTTTCTTTCTTCTTCTTCTTCTTCTTTCAAACAGATCTGACCTCAATTCTCAAGTCCTGGTCATGCTTTTCCACAGCTTTCTTGAACTTCTTCTGCACCTTCGCCATTTTAAGCCCTAGAAGCTCAAGAAAGCTGTGGGAGAATATGGCAATTCAGGCTTCTTTTTTCCTTTCCTAATTCTCTGGCATCTTTCAAGATTCACGGAGGCCACACAAGCTTCTTCAATTCATCCACGGTAACTCTCTCGCAACAACTCTCTTTCTTCTTAATTATCTTCTACCCGGCCTCTCTCTCTGTGTGATGTTGATGTTTATATACACTTTTCACTGTTATGTGCTTAATCATCTCCTTAATCATCTCCTAATCTACACATTTTATAGCTTTCTTATCTCTCAGATTCGCTTTAACTGCTTTTATAATACTCTTGCTGCGTAATTCTGTATCCTGATCCGCTCAAATTCTTTCATTTTCTCTCTGTTCAATTTCCTTTACGGAAACAATGGGAAAATGTTCATTTTTTATTTATTATTATTATCCCAATTTACCGCTCCTGTGAACAATGACAATGTGGGGTGGGGTTTCTTTAATTACCCTCAGATGATAGGGTTGAAAAGCAAAGAGAATATAAATATATATGTGTGTTAAATCTGATGCTACTACTAACTACACGTTTGAGCCATGCAAGGTGAGGGGCAGTAGAAAATTAAATTAATTTTATTTTATTTGATTTTGTAGATAAAAAACTAATGTTTCCTAGTTGTCTGTGGAATTAGGTGAAGTTTGGCATTAACTAATTTACCTCTAAAAATCTGATTGATTCAATGAAATGGTGAAAAAGAAAAGGTAATGGTTGCAGAGAAGATTCCCCACCTTTCCTTTTTATCATTAATGATGATAGTTCTTCCTGTTGCCCTTTTAGTTTAGTGAATCCACATCTTCTCCTACATTTCTGTGAAAAAGGTTAACCTTTGTCACTACGTGACATCATTTTTTTAACCACTCCTCTCTCCTGACATCATTTGGCCTATTGATTTTCAATTCTCTCTCTCTCTATCGTTTTCTCTTTCACCCTCCTCCTCCTCTGGCTACCTGTCTCTTTCTCTCTAGAAACCCAAGTTGGTGCTGAAATCTTGGGTAATTTATTAATCTAATAATTAAATGAAATTTATCGCACTTACAGTTTTACAAAGCTCACATGACATGCTCACAAACTCTGTCTAGATCACTGTCTATGTTGCAGACTGCATTGTTGTAAACAGCTAAAGACACCCAATTTGGCATGCGAATCTGAAAATCAATTCAATTTTCACCCAAATAAGCTTCTGGGCATGGCAGAATCTAGGTGCGTAATTGTTAGCCTAGTGAGAAGGATTAATTATAGTATTGCTATTGTGTAAGATAAAACGGACAACCTTTACCAAATATAAGGCACATGTTTTCATACACTTGGAACCTTTAGCTTAAGAGAATGCCACAACTTGTGCACAGAAGTAGGACCACCAAAAATCAGATTAATTCAGACAAACACGGACGCATGGCATTTCTCTGCATCTTCCTATAAAATGGATATCATAACTATATTCATCATCAACAACACCTACCCAGTGTGTCTCCTGCTACTACCAAATATATATATATATATATATATATATATATATATATATATATATATATATATATATATATATATATATATATATATATATATATATATATTTTATTTATATAATTCAGCAACAATGCATACACATCTCCATTTCTCTCTTTATTTCCTTTTATTTTTTTCACTGCGTTCAGGGAAATAGTGAAAATTTTGAACACGGGAACACGAAACCCATTGAGTATTCCATGAAACAGATTTGTGAATCGTGACACGACATCGTGTGTGAGTTAGCAGAGACACAGAGCTACAACTGATCATGGATGCACAGTGAAGCCTTCAATGACATGAACTGAATCCTCAGTTAAATTTCCTAGTACGGAATTATTCGTGTTTTAGAGACTACTGTGCAATATATATTTATATATTTATTTTAGAAGCAAGAAAAATAATTGTGGTATTTCACTTTGTTTATTTTTCTTATGTATGAAGCTAAACAGGAACGTGTCAGTTGCCATGCAGTGTAACTTGTTACTCGTTGTTGCAGTGCTGCTACAGGTTCTTAATATGTTAACCTAAATTTCAATTCAGAAAATTTAAATCATCGGCCATGGCAATGGGCCTCTAGCTTTGATGGCAAGGTTTCCCCACCTCAACAAAGGTATATATGGGAATGTTCCGATTCATGCACCTAACCAAATATTATTGTAATTAAAACCCCAAAATAATGGTTTTCCCTTTTGCTTTTCAACAAAAATATCTGTTTACCCAATGATTTGTCGTTTATGAGAAATTAGAAAGACATTCTACTAGACACAAACATTTTTAAAAAGAGCACAGATTCTCTCCTCTTTTTTTTTTTTTTTAACAATAAAGAAGTTCACATGCTTATTCATGGTATTCACTCACTTAAAGCTTTTGCATATATGTAGGTTATCTTATTCCACTCACACTCAAACAAAAAACAAAGAGTATGTTAGATTTCAGGTTTTTAAAAATTCACCACATTTTATAGTATAGAATATCAGAAAAGATAATCAATCATTTATGGAGAAAATAATAAAGTAGAATTTTATTTTGGATTGAAAAGAATTTTTTAAATTAGTGTTTGAATTTATTTTCAGACGATTTATTTTTTATGTATTTTTATTTTCTCTTCCACTTATTCAAATAAAGAAAGAGAAATCTGTTCACTTTTTCCCATTTTACTAATCATTCAAAATTCATATTATATATCCACTCTATTTTTCATTCCTTTTTTTATGTTTTTGCTCAATTGTTATTTTTCTCTCTTTTTCACTTTCATTCTAAGCACACATAGATAATGAAAGGTATGTTTATATGAATTTCACACTTAGTGTTAGAAATTTTGAGAGATTTAACCTAATTGTCGCATTCAATTCAGAAGTTAATCACGTATAGTTAAGAAAGAGAAAGAAATATATCACTCTTACTAAAATAACGAAGAAATTGACTACATATAAGAAGTGACAATTATTTACCAACTCCTATGCCATAATTTTAAATTTTTATTTTTTTAATGAAATTTCTTTTAGGAATTCTTCCTACACATCAATGTTTTTTTTTTTCAAGTTATTGTCAATATCATTCATCCATTTTCTTTATCCTACCTAGGCTTGTAAGCTGAGCATTATTTATTTTTATTTATTTAAATTGACTATCATTAATTTTATTTCTATTTCAATTTCAATTTAATTAACTTGCCAACTAGTCCAAAAGTTTCTTTCTCAAATCACTCTCCTTTTACTCTATTCATATATTAAATTTTTTAAACGTATTATATGTTACAATTTACCTATTCATATTTTTTTAAAATTAAATGTTAGCAAAAATATTAATGACAAATATTACGTTAAAATACGTTACGTATTAATAATAATTGTACCTTAAAAATTCATTTAGCTTATGTTTTAATTTTAATACAATATTACATATACTTATTATGACTTTAAATATCTATAAAAATTTTAATTATGTACATGTTAATAGACTAATATACTAGTTTTAATTTATTATACCATATAAATAATCACCAGTTTTTTTAAGAAATTCTATTGTTTTCCATGTTTTGTAGAAGTTCTTCAGCAGTTAAATGAGATGGAAGAGGAAGATAGAAGAGGAGTGGGAAATAAATAAGTCGTGTGAGAGAGAAAAAAAAATGAATAAAAAGTGTGTTGTAAAAAATCCTTCTCTTTTCTCCTCAAATGCTTTTCATCTTACCTAGAGAATGGAATCAAAAGAAAATGTCTGGTAGCAAACTGCAACATTTGAACGGTTCCATCATACTTTATAATCAATAAAATAATAATTCGAAAAATTGGAATATTCATGAGCAAACGGATTTAGCATGCCAAAAGGCAACACATCCTTCGGATCCGTACATGTTTTGGAATATAATTTAATGGAAAACGGTAGGTTATACATAAAATCACTCATTCATAAAACAAACTCACACAACATTTCAATAACTTAATTTTACTTTTTCACAATTCTCTATCACATCAATCGCCTCTTTTTCTCTCTCACTCTCACCACCACTTTCCACACAAAATTTTGCACCTATACGATAACTTTATCAACGAAAAAAGAAATTGTACGTATTTTGTACTCCAATCAACGTCAAGGTGCTTATAATGGAAGAGGAAGGTAAGATGTTTACATGGTTGAATTTCAAGTGCAAAAGTAGGTAGTAGTTGTTGCAATTAAGCATGAATATCCATTGCACTAATAAGAGTTCTTAAGTAAATGGAGTACAAAATGAAAGAGTATTTTTGTGCTGATCCATTGTGAGCCTCATATTCATTAGAGGATAAAAGGGGTTGCAATCAAGTGTGTATGTAGGATTGTGATATTAAGCATAATAATGTCGGCAGGATCCGTTAGAATTGGGTGTGTGTGTATTCACATTACACGCCCCGTGAAAGAAGATTGAAAAAATGAGTGTTATTTTACAGTGACATGAATGAGAGTGAGTGATGAAGTGGCAACAATAACAATACATCCATGGTAGGGTATGGTATTGACGTAAGTAACTGTAACTTGGTGATCAAAATAGAGGACGCCCAATCAAAATAATAACACTTTCCCCCTTTCTGATGTGAAAGTGCCAAAATAACAATAAAAGGAAACTATGTTGACCCGTGATGGGAAATTATAAATCGTACACATCGCCACAACAATCATCATCAACTATATATAACTTTCAACTTCGGTATTATGCCTCTCACCCTCTATCATGCCATGCCAATTAATTTCTTACATTCTTTCTTCCTATTACTTTCCCAACACATAATGGAAAAATCTTACCAAAAAACCAGAAATTAATAATTAACAGCGAATGCATACATATATATATATATATATATATATATATATATATATATATATATATATATATATACGCTTAATAAATACTGTGAACACATGTATGTACACATTCATTCTTGTTGCATATCTGTTTTTTCAAATATCCCAGAAAAGGTTATGATCGAAATAAAGACTTGTTGTTGTTATTCTATATAGCTGGATGAAGGCAACGTGATAAGCTAAAAAGGTCATCAAGGGTTATAATAATATTTTGAATAATTTAAAAATGAGATAGTTGTTAGCCACAAGACAAAAGGGGCACTGCTAAGACAGCAAGATCAAGAGAATTGTCTATTAGTTTATTGCCTCTCCATCGTTTAACTCTATTCACCAATCTTCCACTCTTGCACATCGCGGAACACAATGAAATCTAACTTTTTCGGTTTAATATTTCTCTGAAGTGAAAACTAGCTAGTGAAACATTAATTAAATCAGACAAAGAAATCCCGCAATCCACATCATTTGACTACCACACATCAGATCCATCACAAGGGATTAAATTAAAGGAAATAATAGGAAGGATAACCATGAGTGAAAAGGCATATTTTAAGAACAGTATAGATCCAAACGAGCAAAAGCAGGACATCATGTTCAATCAGTTTAAAGTTATTTATCATATGCTTAAAGAAAAACAAAAACAAACAAACAAAGCCATAGAATGAGGAACAAGTTAGAATATGTATGTTAGATTAGTGGGTTACAGTAGGATTAGGATATAGATTTTGCAAATAAAGTGGCATGCTCACACGACTTTTACAATGTCTTTTGGAAAAGGAAAAAAAAAACGGAGTTGTTTATTGGAGGGAGTCATAGTGCTCGTGAATGCACCAACTAAAAGTCCTAGTAAAGTTGATGGCGCTGAAGCTCACCATTTTGTCGGATTTAACAGTGAGAGACACAAAATGAAGGAAAAGGAATAACCCCTTGTGGAAAATTGATATTAATATCGGGATCGGCCACTTCTTTTTCTAGGCCATGCAAGATCGATTGCTTTATCTATAACTTGAAATTGCTTTTACCGTTTCTAATTTCAAAATCTTTCGGGAGAAACAAAAGGGGTTCTCATTCGAACTGATTCTGGGCACAGGGAAGCAAGATAAAGAAAGAAACAGTACTCGCAGGTGGTCTAAAATTCCCATTTCCCGCAGCATGGTTGTCCCTGACTTAATTGGGAAAAGGAAAACCCTAGTTTCCTTCACAAGCTTCTCCTCCTGCGTTGGTTTTAGGTAGCCTTGTTGGTTCTATAGCAAGAATCACCATAATACAGTGGTGGAGGTTAATTTTTGAGAATTCTATGGTTAATATTTTCCATAAAAGCTTTCATCTAACCTCTTCCTAGGGTCACCAACCAATGGCTTTAAAGCATTCATAAGTTGTTGGAAGTTCCATACGAGAGATAAAGGCAGTATGGTCACCTCTCTGTGGTCCATTGTCTAACAATCTGTAACTGAAAATGTTCCTTCTAGTTAGTCCCGTGCACCCAAAACAAAAATTGTTTGTTGTGACTTGCAGATATTTTTTTTAAAAAGAATATCTTGATCTACCAAGCTAGGATGAATCTAGATATATCTATATATATATTCTCTTTTATTTTTGTTAGTCAAGATAACAACCGTATAATTGTTCCTAGCTTCCTAATATAATATAAGTAACAATAATCCTGATTAATTAATGCATACTATAACTCCTGCTTATGCTGAATCTGCAGCCTGGAATATGTGTATTAAATTACTCCACCATCTGTGACTTTGCCGACTAAAACAGTACAAGCACAGATCAAAGGTTTAATGAATTGAGTGAGACATGTTCTATGGACAAATCTCAACACTGTAACTTCTAACTTCTGCCTGCATTGGAGGCTACACAATACACCATTTCAAAACAAAAAGAAAAAGGCTAATAAGGTGCGTGAGTGAGTGACTGAGTGACTGAGTGACTGAGTGACTGAGTGAGCGAGCGAGTGAGGTCAAGACAAAAGCACAAGCAGCTTACAAGCTCAAATTATTATAATTATTATATTCACCGGAGACAGCACTAGAGCTAGCTACAACACCAAAACTAAAAGGAAAAATATTTTCAAATCAAACGGCTATGCCTACGCGATGCATCATCACAAATCAATAATGTTGATGCACAAATTCCTCAAGTTTGAGCCTTGGATTGCTCCACAAATTTAATTAAGAGGAAATTAAATAGGGGCATGAATTTAAGGAAAACAAATATAACGGACTTGGAACAAATTAATTAGAGTAAGATCTGGAGACAAAGTGTGCATAGTGATTCCGCATCTATGGAACCTTGATTTTGGATCGATCGAATCAATACCTGATCGGTTTAATTCCGGGGGAAGAAGCCGAGTTGTTGAGGAATCGTCGTCACAAATCTTACGAGTTTATTCTCTCATATGACTGCATCTCAGAATTCTGGTGACATAACAGAGTTATTATGATCTGAAAAGTCAATGCTTTAAATCTGAAAAAGATTTAAATCAAGTCAAATCAGAAGAAAAAGGAGAAACTAATACATCAATATAATCTTATCCCTATGTATATAATAATATAATTTGGCAGAAAGCCTTAGAGAAGAATCTGGAGTTTGAGATAATAAGGTAGTGAATTCGTTGTTGGACCTATCTGTATCTTCCCACAGCTTTATTGAACCGCAAAACAAGGTGTGGGAGCAAGAGTGCCATGGCATGCATGCAAAGGAACTCTATGGATGCAGTTCAAGAAAGCTGTGGAAGAATACAAAGAGGACCATGATATTGAAGAGTGAAGATGCCCCACAAGACAGTGTATAAAGGTTTTTTCAAAAGAAAAAAAAAAGAAAAGAAAAATTGAAGCAGCATGGAAGGTAGGTTCATAACATAATCAGAACCCTAATGAAGGGAAAGAGAGAGAGAAGAGAATAGGAGAGGGTAAGCTAAGAGAGAGAAAAGATGTAGGTGTAGGGGAGGAGATGGTGTGGTATTTATAGGAGAATTTAGGAGTTTTTATGAGGTTTTTTTATTTTAATTTAATTTTGTTTTTCCACCAATCCCTAGAAGAATATCTGGCCCAAGAGACTACACATTACTGAACCCTAATTAAAAAGCTGACTAATTTGATCCCATTGGAGATTAGACCCCTAAAATATAACAATTATAATCAAGAAAGCTGTGTAAAGTTTTCCTTTTACTGGCGTAAAATGGCATTTAATATTTATGCGGCTATGATGCACCTTTCCGGATCTAACGGTGGTTGTTGCATTTATGGGGGGCACACCCTGGGCCCACCTCTAGATCTGTCCAGTTTATCCCAACTCCACGCGCTCCCTTCACTGTTCAATAATATAAGCCGCCCAAATTAATAGTTTATTAAGCAAACTAATTCGTGATTAACGGACAAAACAACGTATAAAATCAAACCACACTTCCCAAAGCTGTCATCTTAATAATCAATCAATAATCCAAACCATTTTCCAACATCAAATGCCCACCAGACAAATAATCACACATTTTCCTCTCACTAAATTATTATACTAAATTCAAGATTTGTGAGCCATGCAACTATAATGAGTGTATGAAAGTTTTCTTTTTTTACTACCAAGTGCTTCTTTCACCCAACCCAACGCTAATAAACAACAAACGTATTGGTCATGTTTCATACGATTTTCATTTCTATTTTTTTTTTTTTAATTAGGAAAGCTTGTGTCATTCCACTACTTAACATTTGACAAAAACAATTCTTTTAATAATTTGTAGGATTTTTCAATATATTAGCTTTTAATTTTTTATAGAAACCAAAAATCAAAATACATTCTATTCATAAGGATCGTAACATCCCATATCACTAAAAACTTTGCACATATAATATGTTAGCTGTATTATTCAAGAGGGGATTTACTAATACTAACAATATTTTAAAATAAAAGAAAATATTTAGACTCATCCAGTGTTGGCTAAAAACGGAGGTTAACAAATAAAAGTTATGGCTATAACTATGGATGTTAATTCGTTAGTTCTAGCTTTTAAAGATAAACTCTAATTAGTGTCGGCTTAACTAATGTTAAGTTATCACTAATTTACAAATTAACTTTTTACTTAAAGCAGTTTAGCGTTAGTTTGATGGACATTAAGGAAATTTTATTTTAATTTTCTTTGTTTGCTAATATCTCAAAAAAATCACACGGTACCTTCATGTTCAAATAATATAGCAGAAAAGTACAGATAAAAATACATAATGGATTAAGGAATCGAATTTAAACGAAGAAAAAAAATAGTTTGATATTTAGTTTTTTTTTATGAGTTTTTTATATATTTATTTTTTTATCAATATAGAAAAAAAAAATGATGTATTATATGTTTTTTCGTAACTATTTTTTAGATGCGACTTGATTATCATAGATTTTTTGTAATAATTACGTCACTTAATTTTTTATTAGATTTTGATAAATTATTTTTTAGTCTTAAATTTTGTTTAAAAAAAATAGGTATATTGATGGAGAATAAAATAATATATTCATTTTTTTAAGTGATAGAAAGAAAGATAAATGTGAAAATGAAAATAATATAAATTTACTTTTTCATCTTTCTCTTTTCCAGCAGGATACTAAGGAATCAATATGGTTGAACTAGAGGACCCTTACTTAATATTCAAAGAATTATAAATGGCAAATTTCATATTAATTCTTTTAAGGGTTTAGTCCCTGAACTTTGGTCAAAAATTGGAATTCGTCCCGGGTCGAAACTTTGATAAATTTTGGTCCCTAAACTTTAAAAATGAATGAATATAATTATTTTTAACCCAATTACGTTGACTTTTTTCAACATGTGAATTGTGTTTCATGTTAATATTAGAGTTGTTTATGCCGTTTGACACATTCTCGGCTTAATATTTACTGAGAAATGTGTTCGAAACCTAAAAAAAAGTTAAGAAAATTTGGTTAAAAGGACTATATTCATTCATTTTTAAATTTTAGGACCAAAATTTATCAAAGTTTCGACCAGGGACGAATTCCAATTTTGGCTCAAAGTTCAAGGACTAAAAACATACTTAACCCTTCTTTTAAATTATAAGTGGGAAGTTTCATATTAATTAGTCTTAATTTTTTTAAAAATAGGTATATTGATGAAAAATAAAATAATATATTCATTTTTTTAAGTGATAAAAGGAAATATATCAGTGAAGATGAAAACAATACAAATTTATTTCTTCACCTGTTTTCAAGATACTAAGGATTCAATTATTGGATGAGAGGAACCCTTTCTTAATATTTTATAAGAACTATAAGTGGAAAGCATCATATTAATTCTTTTGAATTATAAGTGGAAAAAGATTCATATTAATTAATCGGAATTTATTATGAGAAAACATTATGGGAATATCCGTGGAAAGAGATGAAATTGTGAAAATTTATGGAGATTTTAATACTAAATTATATATACTTTTGTTACATTAGTGACAATAATTAAATATATAAAATTTAAGTATATTATTTTGGTCCCTTCAAAATTTTGTATCAAGATTTGCTCGTCACTGAGTACTGCGAGTATTTATTATCCGCGAGTAGCGGGTATTTTAATATTTATTTATAAACATGTCGAGTGTGGGTATCATACTACTGGTACCAACGGGTATCCATTATCCGCAAAACATTAAAATTAAAATTTCATTTATATTTTATTAAGTTAAATTTAATTAAAATTAAAATTTAATTTATATTATATTATATTTTTTATAATTATATTTTATAAAATTATAATATATATATATATATATATATATATATATATATATTTATATTTATTTATATTTATATATTTATGAGTATGCGAGCATGTACGGGTACCCGCAAGTTTTAAAAAAATATGTGAATATTTTTTAAACGTGTGGATTTGTTTTTTTTCACAAGTTAGATAGTGGGTAAGCATTATCCGTAGTTGTCATCTCTAATTAGTATGAATAAATATATGATGAAGAATGTTGATAACATTTGTTAAGAGAAAATGTTTTTAAAATTTTAACTTTTTATTATTTTACTTTTGAGATACTCTTAATCATCTAAATTTAAAGAATTTATCAACTAGCCTTGAAAATGTCAACCTTTAACAATAATAGGAAGTACATTTACATGAAACGATCTTTTTTCATGCAATAATTTATTAAAACAAGATTGTAAAATAAAATGAGATATAAATTTTGTTGCACACATTATTCACATTAAAAAAACGGATAAAAATTGTAGATTTTATTTAATTATTGATCAATACAATAATTTGAAAAAATAAATAACAATCCATTAAATATATATAATTTATTTTATAGTTGTAATTATATACTTATTTTTGTTGTGTTAGTAATTATGATAAAATATTAAAATTCAAAGTATATAAACTCCAAAAAAAATTAATAGTCAAGATTGACCATAAGCATAAAAATGATCGACCTACACAATATTTGATTGGAGATTATAAATTGAAATTATTGATTATATTGGATGTTTGTGTTGTTTTTTTTATTATTTTAAATTTCCAAAAAAATTGACTTACAACTCTTACGCCTTCACATTTTCATTATGAAAAGTCAGTTTGAGAATTTGTTAACTTTATATTATCTAAGTAATTGAAAAAATATTTTTGTTTCATTTCTAATTCTTTTGTATAAAATTTTGTTCGAATGAGTTTTAAACTTAAATAATGAATCTATTTTATGATTTGTTAGCAAAAAGAAAGGCGGGACAAAAATATTTTAATTTTCATAAAAATAAAAATTTGAGTTAACATCAATAAAATATATATAATTAATTTTTAAAATAGTTGTTAAATGTAAAATTAGAAAAATAAAATATTTATAAAATAATAATTAAAGATGAAATTAAAATAATAAAATATTAATATAAAAAAAAATATATATATATATATATATATATATATATTATAGATAAAAAATATTCACTTTGAGATACGGTAGATTGTGATCATTGGTTACACAATACTTGAACTAAAAAAAATGAAGATAATATTTTGTCAACGTAAACTTAAATTAAACTAATTGAACAAAGGCTAGAAAACTACATAAGAAAATAATGAGGGGAAATACTGAGAAGAAAATTACCTTGGGTTTTCTTCTCTCTTGAGCTAAAATATGTGAAGCTCATTTAACCCTTGGCTGAAAATGAGTGAGAGAGTGAGAAGAAAGATGAGAAAAGTTTGGACTTGTATTGTATAGGCGTGTGCATAGCAGACCCATTTCTTGCTAATTGTTACACCAAACTACAAACTTACTCTTACAACTTGCCGTCATTATTTTCTGACCGTCTCTACTAATGCTTCATTTGCATGCTAGTTAACCATTCATTTTTATTTTTTTATGCCAATACTTTTTTATTTTTCCCTATTAACGTAAATATATTTTATTCACATTTAAATAATATAATTTTACGTTCAAAATATCATTTGAAACAAAGAAATATATTTTTTTTTTTGCAAATTTGCTTACTCATACAGTTAACAAATTTTCCAAGTGACACATTATCGGACAATTAATATTAGTAAAAATACATACGTAAGCATGTTCACCTTTTGTTATGATGATTTATATAATTTTACTAAAATAAATTTAAAAAATTGTCAAATAAAAATATAATTAAATTTAAAAAAAATTACTTAAAAGAATAAAATTGATAAAGTAATTATTGTAATTTAAAAAAAAATTGTTATTTAAAGGATAAAAGTGGAAAAAGAATTGTGTGCATTATAGGTAATATAGATATAGTTAACGATATTAAATTTATATATATATATATATATATATATATAGTTAAATATGTTTTTTATTCTTTAACTCTCGGTGGAAATTGGAAATAATTCCTTCTCGAAATTGTAGACTGATTTAGTCCATCAACTTTGAAAATACTTGTATTTGGTCATTTTAACCAAACTTTTTTAAGTTTATTTAACGTTTTAAACGTATTTCATGATAGTATTTGAGTTGTTTACGTGGTTTAACTCACTTTCGCTTTATTGTTTACTTAAAAACGCGTTTAAAACGTCAAATGAACTTAACAAGATTTGGTTAAATTTGGTTAAAAGAATTAAATTCAACCATTTATTAAAGATAAGAGACTAAATTGGACTAAAATTTCGGATAAGTACTAAAATTTTATATATTTAATTATTATTATTAATAATATATATATATATATATATATATATATATAATTTAGTATTCAAATTCTTGAATGTTTTTCCTTATAAAAATTATAGTTTTAAAATTGTATTTGATATGAAACTGAGTTTAAATTAGTTTTTCTAATATCATCTCTTATAATAAGTTCTAAAAAATTAATATGAAATATTTCACCTATAATTTAAAAGAATTAATATGAAAACAAATGAAAAAGTAATTTTGTATTTTTGTTATCCTAAAGGATATATTTCCTTTTATCACTTTACAAAAACTGAATCTACTATTTTATTTTTCATCAATATATCTTTTTAAACAAAAATTAAGACCGAAAAATAATTTATCAAAATCTAATAAAAAATTAAGAGACATAATTACTAAAAAGAATATGATAATCAAGTAACAAATAAGAAATAGTTATGAAAAAACATATAATACATAATTTTTTTATATTCATAAAAAAATAAATATAAAAAAAACTCATAAGATGAAAAAAAATCTAAATATCAAACTAATATTTTTCTATCAGGAGAAGGTTGAGAGTTAATTTTTTTATCTTAGAAGACAACGGATAAGAACTAAGAGCGAGAGATTGAATTTATATATAACTTTCTATTTCTTTTTTAAAACAAAGAACAAAAAGAAGAGATGCAAGAATAATAAATGAATACAATATGTGAGAGACTTAAGATGAGAATACAACAAAAGTATCTCAATAAATTTTATTATTCTTTGTTTTTTATTAATATTATATTTTATAAAAAAATAAAAATCAATTTTAAAAATATTTCAAAAAAAATTAAAATAACTTAGGAGGGTCATGGCTTTTGCTGACCTTCTAAAGTCTGCCAATATATATGGTTTATTGGGTTCATATGATTTTACAACATAACTATTTGATTCTTTGATCGATAATCTTTATAGGAAATACATCATAGACATAGTTATTTTGAGTTTGAATAGGATTGGTGATAGGTCTAATCTTCTTCGGGAGTTCAAAAGATTCCACAGATTTGTGTGATAATGACCTAAACTTTAAGGTTCTACCAATTTTTGTAATCGATAAAACCTTCAACAAAATATGATTTATAGCTTTAATGTCCGACACTCTTCTTCACTTATCATAATAATTATTTTGTTTATTTTCTGAAGCATTGATTTTTTTCTCATATCATTCTAACTATTTTTTAACATTTTTGTATCACATTTAAAGTAAGTAAAATATATAGTTATTTTGCTTAAGCAATGGACACCTTGTCTTTAAAACTTCATTAGTCCATGTGTATCATAATGGAATTCCAAGTCATTTCTCCTTCCTTGTACGAACCAAAATTAATTAATTCATAACTTAAAATCTGATTACTTCAATAATGACTCAACTTAAGTCCTTTTGAAAGTGTTCATTTGTGCTTTCAAAGGATTGCTATAGTTCTTCCTTATTTGCTGAACTTTTTTTTTTTTATCTTAAAAGAGTCATCCACACCCTATGTAGACTCTTCATCTTCCATCTACCATTCTTCTTGAACCCATTTAGGACTAATTAGCCCTTTGTTTAGCATCTTCAATTTACTTTCATAACTATTCATAACTATCCTTTGTTATAATTTAGGAGTGTGCCTAACATTATTCTCAGGTCACTACAAGAAATCATGTGATCATAGTTCCACTTAAATACACAAAAAATGAGAAGATCGACTCTAATGAGTCTAATGTGCATCAAATTTTAACCCATTCCATATACATTGAAGTTATCTAACTTTTGCGTGTACAAAAGCAACGGATTCAAAAAAATGATGGTTTAACCTATTTAAAGATGGACTTTTAAACACACAAAAAAACGGCGGTTTAACCCACCTAAAAAATGACATCTTTTAAAGTTATTTAAAAATAAATAAAATTATTGTATCGGTTCAGCTAACATTTTATAAGGTTAATAAAAAAAACACAAATTGATAAAGAAAATTACTTATCAGTTAGTGATAATCTAGTCTAGAGTTTCCAAACTCATCAATAATAATAAAATTACCCAAAATTGAAAAAAAAAACAGATTGAGTATGTTAGCTACACATTAAATACTTTAACAAAAGTATGTTGATAAATATTTTATTATAAATTTACAAAATCTTAAATTGTTTATTGTAGATTATTTTAAATCAGTTTTTTTCTTTTCGAAACTCTTTTTTCCTATCATATATTGTCTATTTAATTCTTATTTTATATCGTGCAAATAAAACAAAGTAACAACTTATGGTGCACCGATACTTTAAAATATTTTATCGATACTTATCAATAAAATATCTAATTTATGAAATCTCAATAGACTACAATTTTTATTTTGAATAATGACTAATTTTAATGACAAAAAATAATTAGTTACTATAGTGACAATTTTATAAACTAAACATTATCGACAACTAAAATAGTTGAAAAAATTATAATTGGTCCCTAAATTGATAACGATAATAATTTCTATTATGAATTGGTTTCTAGATTGTTCACTAACATTAGTTACAAAGATTTTAATTTGAATTCACAAAGTAACAATCATATATTTATCTTATTTTTAAAAATTATTATACACCTTTTAATATTCATATATCACGTGTCATATCATAATATTCTTAAAATAAATTCGATATCTGCGATACATGTATATGTATCGTATCCGTGTACTATTAGGAATGGCAACGGGGCGGGCGGGGACGGGTTTCACTATCCCATACCCATTCCCGTAAAAAATATTCATCCCCATCCCCATACCCAAACCCAACGGGTATCAAACTTTTGTCCTATCCTCATCCCCATCGGGTAGCGGGTGTAATCTCGTACCTATACCTATACCCCGTTTTCTTACTACTTTAATATTAATTTTAGTTAATTTTTATAAAATATTACGGTAAATGAAACATAATATTATTAAATATTTAATATTAGGAGTATGGTTGTTTCTTCGATATCAAACACTTTGAAATAAATTATAATTGTTTACATTTTAGATTATAATACCAAATAAAATTTGATGAGAATCAAAACATTTATTAAATTTGAAAACATTAATGAAACATAGTTGATAAATTTTAAAAATATAAAAGGAAAAAAATATTTTTAAAAAAATATAAAAGGAAAAAAATATTTAAATTAAAATATATTTTAAATGTTTGTTTACTTCAATTTTTTAAATTATAATGAATCTATTTTTTATACACTAATAAAAGTTATAATACATCACTTGATTAAAATGACGCAAAAAATAAATAATAAACATAATAATAAAATTTTAATATAGATATTGTATCTTTTGAATCACAATATATGTTGGATGGTGGTAAAAGAATATTCATGGCAATTACATTAAATTTGTATATTGTAGTAAATAAAAATTATTTATACAACTATAGTGAAAAAATTAAAGTATGATTGTAATGAGTTAGAAAATAAAAAATAATTAGATAAAATTTATCGAAATAATATTCTACATGATGAAAATAAACAAAAATAGAAATATTAAAAAAAATAACAAGTGTGTGTCTTATAAACAATTTGGAGACTATTGGAAGGAATTGCACAAAGAAAAACAAATGTATAATTAAGGGATGATAAGACGAAAAATATCTTAGAGATCTAAGAAAATTTTTCAAATATCAACATATATACTCAATGGTTGAGAAATAACAAAAATTGTTTTAGCGAAATAAAAGAGTTCTTCAAATGAAAACAAAAATTAATAATAATAAGTAAAGACTTTTTTTTCTATATTGCCTAGTAAATGAAATGTTTATCCTATTAAACACTTAAATTTAGAGTATTAAACATTCTCATGTGAAAGGAAAATATACAATAAATAAAAATATTAAAAAATAATAGAAATATTCAAATGTTAGACATAAATTTTTTTTAATTGACATACATCATTTTAACATAATTACATAAAGGTTATGATAAGATA
>Ga0214544_1005777_pt1 | contig 23597 bp, 13 predicted proteins | sample CNSS3metaG_FD_160074 | JGI IMG/M metagenome (GOLD analysis project Ga0214544, IMG submission 160074) | Root nodule microbial communities from cowpea collected in UCLA plant growth center, Los Angeles, California, USA - CNSS3 | ecosystem: Host-associated > Plants > Roots > Nodule | place: USA...
ATATATATATATAAATACACAAAAAAAAAAAAAAAAAAAAAAAATATATATATATATATATATATATATATATATATATATATATATATATGCTACTTTTATATTTGCGTTTGCTTATTTTGAACTTTTCTTATTTATAATAAATACTTTATTGTAAGAAAAAGTTTAGTATTTGATTAACTTGGATTTGACACGCATTTATGGAATTTATAAATAAATTTAAGGAATTGAAAATAAAAAAAGAAAAGAAAGAAAAAAATAGGATGAGTTTAGTGGGAAAGAGGGGATGGATGAGTATGACATTTTTTCATACATTTTACTATCAATTTTTTTTTTTCATTTTATTATATTGTAATATTTCTATTATGATGAAGGGTATACTAAAAGTTTTGGTCAATGAACATCCTTTTATTACTAGATTTTATGCAACCATGTCATCTTAACTTATTCTTGAGAGGTCATCCTTCTATAAAATGTATACAATAAAAACAAATAATAAAATAGGTAATTAAAATCTTAAATAATAAAATTTTCAAAATTAACAATAAATAATAATAATAATAATAATAATTAAGTGATGATATTTTCTATTATCCAAATATTTTGAATAAATTCTTTAAGAATATATATCACATACTTTCGTATAATGGTACCTGAATATTTTATTTTGACATTGATTTGTGGATTTAGTTTGGTCTGTGGGAAATGTCGTATAATGGGGAGAGTCTTTCAAAAACATATGCTGTCCTTATCCGTTAAAACGTAGTCATACATCGAAACTTCCACTCTTATCATTTTTCCTTTCATTTGACCTAAACACTGAACCAAAACTAAAACCACAAACTTAGGTTTTCATTGTCTTGTTGTTTTTCTTTTCATTTCCTTCATCAATCTTTCTCTTCGTCTTTATCTCTTTCCTCTCCAATAACTTTGGTCACTGCTTCTTGAAGTGCAACAGCTATATAACTAAATTTATTTAAATTGGTATTACCCATTTCTTCTTCAAACAATATTCCAAACTATTAATTTTATTTACTTACATAATTATACATAATTTTTAAGTATTATTTTATTTATTTAAAATAAATCATGTTTTATTTTATTTCTTAATCAAAGAAAATGCACAGCTAAGTAAATTATTATCCCAATTCTTAATAAATGTTAAAAAATATTAAAAAATAATAATTATCAAATAAAAATTAACATGAAATTAGAATTTATTTAAGCAAGATATACTGATTAAAATATGAACATATATGTATAATAATGAATGTATTTTTACAAGTAATAATAATGTCAAATTAATTCATATATGACTGTTATATTATTTAGGTACTTGTGTTGAAGGTTAACAAAATTTAAAGTTAATTTAATAGTTTAAGTTTGAACCATTGACTTATAAATTATTTTTAAAACAAATTAAAATAAATTGGAATTTGGCAAACTAATTAAAATATTTTCTAGACTAAATAAAGTGAGGATAATTTATTTTGAAATAATTGTTTTATACTAAGAAGAGACATTTTAGAAAAATGATAAAATATGGTCAGATTATACTCACACTAACCTAGTAAAATGAGAATAAAGATGATAATACATCCTTAAGAATTTTTCAAAGTATTATTTTATCTCAATGAATCTGTGCAAAAAAGTTAATTCAGTATTCCTTATGTTGTCATCTTTGATCATGAAAACAACCAAAATAAACAAAAATAATACGAAACAGGCCTAACTTTTTTTATTTTATGTTTAATTCACCACGTATTTTCTTATTTTGGGTCTCATCTGACCCAACAATAACTTACGTGTTTGGGCCAATGTCTCTTACAGATAAGGTTAATGGTTTTCTAAATCTGTATTTATAATTTCTTCTGGCGTATGCTTTTACAGTATATTAAGAAAAATAATCTTATAAAATTTTAAAATTTTAAATTTATTAAGAAAGCTTGCTAATTACATATTTAATCATATGAAATATTTAAATTTAAAAAATACAATTCAAAATAAATTACAAAACTTTAAAAATACATATTTCAAAAGCATTACAAAAAAATATTTAGAAAAAGAATTTCAAAATATGTAACTTAAAATTGAATTTTAAACATGTTAAATCAACCATTTCAGCACACACAAAAACACAAACATTAAAATATAAGAAATGTTTCCTTTGAAAATATAAAATTTAAAAGTATTATAAAGTGCTTTATACGGAAGCCTTAAAACAAAATTTCTCCATTGAATTCTTTCACTTGTCTATAAAGCTTTATAGGAAAGGACGATGTTTATGAATTTATTTTGAAAAATTTATCCAAGAAAACATAGGATTTATCAGGAATTATCTTCTTAAAAAGTATATTTTATTTATCATGATAACAAATATTGTGATAATTTTTTTCTCTTAAGAAAATTAGGTTTTGTTTTCTTATGCTTATATAATAATCATTTTATATTATATAAAATATAAATTAATATTAGAGTTTACACTTGTGTTAATATAATATTTTCTTTAATTTTCTAAAAGTTATAATTGTATGCCAATATAAAAGATCATTACATAGCTCATTACAAAGAAAGATTATATTTTATAATTTATACAAGATAAATGAACTCTTTTAGGTTCTTTTTGAACACGAACAATGTTCTTCGTTATAATTATAAAGACTACAGATATCTTGAAAACTATAATTTGATTTTGTTACAAGATTTTTGTCAACTTTCATTGTTCTAATAGATGTTCTATATATTAAAATTTAGAAGAAGAAAGTCATTGGACATCTCCATTATAGTCATTGTATGAATCTTCATCCAATACTACTTGTTCTTGCATATGATGTAACAATCCAATTTTAGCATTTTACCAATACTAATAAGAAATCATTTACATAATTATATTATGCCATGAGCACAACCAAAAAACATAAGATGATGTACAATCATCCCACTACTAATAAAATTTCAAAAGTACTTAAAGAAGAAAAGTAGTTGAGATCAAGACTAATACATCATAATATAAGCTCTGTCTATTCAAAACTAGTTATCGGTCATAGTTTCTCTTCCAAACCAGCCCCACAACTACTCTTTTGCCACACCTACATCATTATTTGCTCACATGAATTATCATGATCATGGCAGGAAGACAACAATATCATTCATAAAATACACAAAGTAAGCTAGAGATGATTTAAAGCTTATAAGTTTTAAATAAAAAAATATAACAAAGCTATAAATTCATAAATTTGGTTATTCCAAAACTATCTATCATTCATATTCATGTTATCAAACTTTTACAAATCATTCAACATATATCATTACTGACATGACCTTTGGACGACTAATGCATTGACTAGCACCCTGAGCTTTTGCATTTGTCATTGCTCAATCACTCTTGCTTCACAAGAGCTATAACTATAACATGTTTGGGCTTCTCCCGATCCATGGAGTATGACATGGTGAGTTTTATGTCTATCGAGTTCGACTTTTGCTGACACTCTAGACAAGAACCTCCTTTGACTCTCACCTTTAACACTTTTCCTCTATTTGATTTCAAGGATTAGTAGAGTCAAGATAATCTTATTTCAGTCCCTATCGTCAATACATCTCACACAAATCATAAACCACAAACCAATATAATAGTATTTTACATTGGGAATAATTAACTTCATAACTCTTACATACAATCATATGTAGTAAAATTTCGCAGTTTGCTCAATTGGCCCCTTCTAGTACCTGTCACTTTATTATAAATTATTAATTTACATAAAACTATGCATTTAAATTGTACCATTAGGGGATAATTGCTCAAACCTCAATATCTTTAAACAATTTCTCACTAAAATAACTAAATTCAACAAATCAAACAACCACAAACAAAAAATTCTCAATTTTACATATTTAACACAACTAACTTCATCAATTGTAGTTACAAATTCATAAACAGTAATGTCTAACCAGAACTATTTGCTTAAACTATTATACAATGCCAAATCAAACTAACTTCCCTTACCTCTATTTTAGCTCTTAACAACAAAACCTTGACCTTTACATCCTACGTTCCTTGTTCTTTTAACAGTTCTAAAGACACAAATAAAAGTTTTAATTTAATGATCTGAACACGCCTTTGAATTTATAAAGGATTAATACTTTTAAGGAATTTGTTACAAACACATGCAACACTTTTAGCGTCACATGATGGCCAAACACATATTATCTCTAGAAATAGAGCAAAAATATAACATACTATATAATTGAAATTGCTAGGTTGGAATGATTGCCCTTGCTGCTAGGATCACAGAGACGTGTGTCAACACCCAATTTTGTTCGAGTTATAATGTATTTTACCTTTTTTCTCATAATCTTATTTTACTTTTATTTTGTTTTTTTTTCTTTTCATCTTATTTTACTTTTATGTTATTTTTTATTTTTATTTTTATTCTATTTTTATTTTATTTTTATTATTTTATTTTATATTTTTATTTTGTTTTATTTTATTTTATTTTCGTTTTAATCTTATTTTATTTTATTTACAATTTTCTTTCTTTTCCTTTTTACTTTTTATTATTTAAGAAAAAAAATGAAATGAAAAAAAGAGAGAAGACCAAGAGATTAACGTAAGGTCTCTAATAGTTATGGGTGGTAGCTAGCTGGCCATGGTCATGATGGCTGAACAAGGAAAGAGCAAGAAGCAACATCTGCTTTCAGCCTTATCTCACGTCTCGAGGTAGGAAATGAACAGAGCAGACACAACAAATATCATAAAGATCCCTTCATTCAAAGAGACCTTCACCGTCTTCACTCAGGGGGGCTTCTTCTCATTCTGTTCTCTGCAAGATGAAAAAGAACACCTTCACTCATTCTATTCACTCAACAGATTCACCTCCTCCCGATCCCTCCATTATCACTTTCATTTTGAACCTGCACAAAACCAACATAACAGATTCATACCATCATCCTTCACCCTCCATTCCCTTCACCATCATCTTCACTATCATCCACCACCCACGCAAAATAAAAACAGAGACCAAATCACAAACTTGAGGCTAACTCGCTCAAATACGAACGGGTCGCGGGGCATCCACGACCTTCTCCACCATTCTTCATTTTCTGTTATACTCATAATAACACCAAACAGTCACGTTTCATCTTCCCCAAACACACACATTCGATCAAAACAGAGAAGAAATAAGATTATCGACGACAATGTCATCGACGAATCGAACTTCAAGTGACTGAGTGACGGCAGCTCCGATCGTAGTTGAGGGCGCCACAGTGAAGCACGATGGTGTGAATTCCAAGACCTGATGGCTCGTGCAAGAAGAAGAAAGAAAGGATGTTGGTGATGTCGCCGTCGAGACTCTTGGCCGACCAAGAGGAGGAGCGATGGCGCTGGTCACGCAAAGGGAAAGGGCTGCCATGGATGAGAGTGAAGGAGAAGACACTGGCTCCGCGTGTGCGTGATAGAAGAAACGAGAAGGGAGGAGCTTTAGGGGGTCAGGTTCTCGCCGGCGATGCCTCCGGTGGTGGTTGGCGTCGACGACGTGGCATCGCGGCGTGGTGTAAGCGTGTGAGCGTGTGAGAGGGAGAGAAATAAACCCTTTTAGGGTTTCTGTATTTTAAAAAAATAAGAAGTTGGGTTTGGGCTGGCAGATCCCTTTTTACTCCACCCACCCCATCTTTAATCTCTGCACACCCTTTTTTTATCTCTACGCACCCCATCTTTAATATTTGCACCTCCCCTGTTTGCAGATCTGAATTGTTTTGTGTTTATGGTTTTTATTTGTTGACTGCACCCTAGTTTTCATTGTTTACACCTCTCCTGCATTTTTCTTCCATTTTCAGTTTTTACTCATCACACCCCCATTGTTTATGTTTACACCCTTCATGCCTTTGCTGATTACACCTATTTCTCTCAGTTCACACCCTCTGTTTATTTTCACTTATTTTTAGATTTTTACTTATTGCACCCTACTTTGTTTTGTGCTTACACCCTCCATGCTTTTCTATTGTTACTCCTTTTTTTCAATTTTTACCATCATTTTATTTTTGTCTCCATTTTCGTACACATTTTTTTTAACATTTAAAAATCATGAAAATTCACAAAAAATAGAAAAAATCTTAAAAAACGAAAAATATTCTTTTTTTGCTTTATTGTGTCTGTCCGATTGCCCGCACCATGTGACACTCATTTTCAAAAATACCAAAAATAGTTTTCTTTTTCTTTTAGTGTTTGTCCTACCGCTCGCGTCGTATGACACATATTTTCAAGTAATTCAAAAAATACCAAAAAAAATACAAAATTTTCAAAATATAAAAATATCAATATTTTCAAACAAAAATGTCTTTTAAGAACTACGTGATCCTTAATTCTCCACCGTGAGATACGTAGGAGTAAGGCTAGTCCTTGTCAGGTTCACCTCTAAAAAATCAAATCTTTTTCTCAATTGTTTTTTCAAATATCTTTTAAAGAACTATGTAACCCTGATTTCTCATTTCGAATGAGAATACATAGGACCAAGGTCAATCCTTGTCGGGCCCAAAAAATTAAAAAGTATTTTGTTTCTTTTAGCATTTTTGTCTTATTATTTTGGGGGAAAATTAATATTTTGAAAATCACATCAACTTTGCATTTTTAATTAAAGGTACCGCCCTCGGGCAGGTGCGGTAGGGTGCTAACACCTTCCCTACACGTAACCGACTCCCGGATCCAAAATCTTGTTTTTCGCAGACTTGTTTTATTTTTATGGTTTTCCATAGTTTTCCAGAATAACTATGGTGGCGACTTCAAATCTTTTTTTAAAACCCGTTTTCTTTTTCGATTCGCATTTCCGGTTGCGACAGTTGGCGACTCCACTAGGGACTCTAGAGAGTCAAGCCATTTAATTAGATATGCAAACTTGATGTGATTTTTCCTTATGTTTTCTTTCCTCTTTCTTCTTATTTGTTTATTATTGTCTTTATTTGCATGTGTATATATTTGTCTCTTGGAATAATTGTTTATGAATTGTTTTGCTTATTTGTTACATATCTGTCTGGGAATTTTTGTGTGGCTATTTTGCATGTGGGGTTATGGTATGCATCACTCTCTCTCCATACATACATTGTGCATATCATGAGTGGGGCCTTATACCCGGGTCTGTGTAACTTAGAATTAGAGGGAATTGTGTAGCGATTCCACAGTGGATGAACTTCCCAAGTGGTCATTGTGAGAACCCCAACTAGAGTTTGCTTGTTTCCTTAGTACTCTCACTCCTTGTTGTATACCAACTATTGTGGGAAATATCATGAAATGGACCATAGCTCTAGTGACCTAGATCTTTAAATTTAGGGAACCATCCCGGTGAGCGCATGTACTTTACCTTAGATCCATTAAGCGCTAAACCTCTGTTAAGGCACAAAGGGAGATTGCTTGCTTTAATCCTCACCTTTTGTGTGCATAATGTACATGTGAATAAGTGCCTATTGAGGCACAATCATGCATAGCATTTTTATATCATACATCATATCTCATGAAAATAGGCGCCTCTTTAGGCGTAAACATGCATTTCACTATGTCACTCTACATATCATGCATGGTGTTTTCAACTAAGTGTATCACATTTCATCATCATATCATGGGAATAAATGCCTCTTAAGGCGCATGCATTACATCTCATGTAGGTTTTTGTTTTTAATTAGTTGCATATCATGCATGGTGCTCTTTAATCGCATCGACATACAAGTGGGTAGGTGTCTCTTGGGCACAAACTTGCATTGCAATTGTTGTTTTTAGTCATAGTGGCATGTACATAGTTTTTTTTTAATCCATATCATGCATCTCACCTCATATGAATATACAGACTCTGCAAAAGAAAGGAAGGAAATAAAAAAGGTTGTCACATTTTGAGTCACTTGTTTTTCTCGCAAATCATCAAATTCACTTCTTAAAAAAAAAGGAAAATAATGGGGTGTCACGCTTTTCTGGGGTCAAATGTTTAATCAAGAATAACGACTTAACTTTTTCTTTTGAGATGTTCGTGTGTGCACGAGTTGAAAACGTCCATCCTTCGGCTTCTCAAAATGAAAGATTTGCCCTATCAACACTGCCATTACCCAAATTGAGGAACACGCTTTTTCATTGGGTAGATTTGACTAGTTTATCATTGCCTACATTGGTTGGGTGGTCCCTGAATGTGTCGAGACAAAAAAAAATCAAAGGAAGAAAAAGAAAAAAGAAAGAAAAGAAAAATGAGGAAGAAAATAAAGTTCACTAGACTAAAAACCTGAGAGGGCAGTTTAGGCAAAAAAAATAAAAATTCTTTGATCAAATCAGTAGTTTGAATAAGTAAATAATGTTTGATATCATTCCTTTTGAAGCATTTATCTGACTCGAATAACATGAAATTTTCAAGCTAATCATTACTCCATCACATTTCCACTATAAAGCCTACTTCTTTTATTCCATGGAGGAATCCCATAAAAGGAGTAACTTGTCCTAAGCATACTGTCAACAAATATCTTAACATGAAAATAAAAAATGTTTGTTTGACTAAAAACCTGAAAGGGTGGTTTAGGCAAAAAAAAAAAAGGGATAAGAATTAAAGTGAGGGACAACCTGTAACATGAACCAATTTTCTTCCTAAGTTGAAACTTCTTGAAAGAGAAAATAATCATGTTTTGGAAATGATGTGTGGTCATGTTTCTTTATCATTAAAAAGAAAAAAATATCATCCTTTGTTACCCCTTTGACCCTTAAAGGAGCAAATTTTTTCTTTCAAAGGGTCACCTGACATCGATGGTTTGCACTTTTGTTTGACAGACGGTTCACCAATAAAAAAAAATCCATTAGAATCAAAAAGATTGAAAAAGACAAAAATAAAAAAATGATGATGATTTGGTCACATTAAGAAAAAAAGAAGAAGCGATATTTAGAAAAAAATGGTGAACAGAGAATAGTCAAATAAATTTATGATGCAGCATTATTCAAAGATCATTGTTGCAAAATACCATCACCTCTTTTTGGGTTTTTACTATCCACATTTGCTTTCATACCCTTAGCCTTGACCATGATACAAGCATAATAAAGCCCACACAGATCCAAGACTGATTGTTGGTACCTTTCAAAAAGTTTAATTCATGGAAATCATATTGACGTGCTGAAAGGTTTGTGCAAAATCCAAAAAAAAAGGGAAAAATAAATATTGAAAAATATGTTTTGAGATTTGCTTTCAGTGATTCAGACAGTTTTTCATTCACATGTGCCTAAAGCTTCTTAAAACAAGCCTGGTTAATCAATTAGATAAGGGGCATCCTCCTTCGTTGTTTCATTCTCACCCTCTTCATGGATTTCATCTTCATTTCCTACCATATCCTCTACTCTCAGCCTAAACCTTGTCCAACCTTTTCATACAATTGTCTAACCTTTTTCTCTAAAATCCAAACTAGACAGTTGCTTCATATCACAATTCATATGACCAGTCATGGTCACGCTAGGGGCAACTTTTGATGTCCCCATCTTTTTCAACCACTCCATGCCTTACCATAATTGAGGCAGATCGGACACAATTTGTGCGTCAATCCAGGTCCTTAAATCAGATAAATCTTTGAACTCCCTTTAATTTGCCTAACCATTTTCATCATAAATGGAGCAAGTCAAACACATTTTGTACCCTGAGGCCAATCCATACTCTCACACTGGGTCAACTTTTGAAATCCATATCATTTTCTTCATGTCATCAATAGCTGGAGCAAGCCCAAACATACTTGGTGCCCTAAGTCTAAATCAAACTGGGTCAGCTCCCTAGTCGGTCCTCGTCATCTCATCCAACCCCTTCTAAGCCATCGAAAATTTCATACATGTTGTTTAGATAATGCTTCAAAAGAAATAAAATAAAAAGTTTTTCAATAAATTGATCAGACCAAAGAGTTGATTTCAAAAGTGAAAGAAAAATAATGTCTCATGAAGAAGGGAACACCCTATTATCTGACCGAAGGCAAGTGAAAGAAAAATAAACCAACTGGGGCAATCCTTTTCACCCAATCCTTTCCATTTCTACTACCCCTTTTGAAACAACATCCCTCGTTCATACCCTTTTTCCATACACCAAAACTGGGGCAATTTTCGGGATTCTTGTGTTTTTCAACCTAATATTCACATATTGCTTCTCCTTTGAAGGGTGTGTGGAGACAACATGCCCGCACGACTATCTTAGTCCCCTGCACACTCTTTCCAAACAATTCTAACTTTCACTCACTTGTGAATTCAAACATGCGTGCACTAATATCATAAAAAGAGAAAGTTAAAGATATACTCATTTCAGATGTTAGACCTAAAAAAATGTGATATTCCTCACTTTCATGAAACATTGAAAATAAATATGAGTTTGATGATTGCAAATGAAACAGTTGGCTCATACTTGCATAGAATAATCAAAGGACAAAACACAACCAACATTGTTTTCATCAGGCATTCAACTTTTCATGCATATCTGGGTTTCGACACCCTGATCCCTGCACCAAGGTTTGGACACCTTTGTTTCTCCTACATATCGAGGTTACAACACCTTGATCCCTGCACCAAGGTTTTGACACCTTGTTTTCTCTTGCATATCGAGGTTACGACACCTTGATCCCTGCACCAAGGTTTTGACACCTTGTTTCTCTTGCATATTGGGGTTACGACACCCTAATCCCCACACCAAGGTTTTGACACCTTGTTTTCTCTTGCATATCGAGGTTACGACACCTTGATCCCTGCACCAAGGTTTTGACACCTTGTTTCTGATGCATAATGGGGTTACGACACCCTGATCCCTGCACCAAGGTTTTGACACCTTGTTTTCTCCTGCATATCGAGGTTACGACACCTTGATCCTTGCACCAAGGTTTTAACACCTTGTTTCTGATGCATATCAGGGTTACGACACCCTGATCTCTGTGCCAAGGTTACGATGCCTTATTTCTCCTACATATCGGGGTTACGTCACCCTGATCCTTACACCAAGGTTTTGACACCTTGTTTCTCCTACATATCGGGGTTACAACATCCTGATCCTTGCACTAAGGTTTTGATATCTTGTCCCTCTTGTCTAAGTTAGGGTTCCTACGCTTGCTAAGGTTCTACATCTTGTTTTTCTCCTTATTAAGTTGGGGTTTCAAAATTCTGTCAAAGTTTCAACGACTTGTTTCTTCTCTTTAAAAACATGGCTACCAATGTTTGAACGCCTGGTCAACTATCTCTTGCAATCATTACTCCATTTCAAAATAGGTCGATTTTCATCCTACATATCTCTATAACAATGAGTCTGATGATTAAAAAGAGAACAATTGACTCTAGCAAATTTTTTTAAAAGGTAGAGCATAGCAAGTTTTTCATCATGCATTCATACATTTAAGGATCTTGATCTCTACAATAATGTTTTGATCCCTTGTGCTTGAAATGAGAAAACATGCTTTTTATCATGAATAACCATTTGCATGATATATCATCGTTCATGTATTGACATCAGATTCGAAAAGCACAAATATCTTGACATCATAACATGAGTGAGCATTTTCATGCATCATACATCTTCAACCATTGTTTCTTCTGATGGAGTCAATTTACAAAAACCTCTTCTTGGCATTTCTCATATTGATGGTCATCTTCATTCATATGAAAGACCTATATATCCTCTAAGCCCAGTTTCGTACTGGCCACCAAGCCCAGTTTCGTACTGGCCCACCAAGCCTAGTTTCGTACTGGCCCACCAAGCCCAATTTTGTACTGGCCCACCAAGCCCAGTTTCGTACTGGCCACCAAGCCCAATTCCGTACTGGCCCATCAAGCTCAGTTTCGTACTAGCCCATCAAGCTCAGTTTTGTCTGGCCCACCAAGTCCAGTTCCGTCTGGCCCAACAAGCCCAGTTCCGTACTGGCCCACCAAGCCCAATTTCGTATTGGCCCAACAAACCCAGTTCCGTACTGGTCCACCAAGCCCAAATTCGTATTGGCCTCCAATCCTAGCTTAATCTGGCCCACAAAGCCCATCTCACTTGGTCCGTTGAGCCTATCTCGCGACCCTCTCCTTAGGAATGGTCAACTCTTGTGTTCTCCTGTCGGACAACGACCTTCCCCTTGGGATTGGTCAAGTCTAGATCCTCCTTTCATCAAGACCCTCTCCGATGGAATGGTCATTGATTTCTTTCTTTACATCAAGGCCCTCTCCGATGGAATGGTCATTGATTTTCTTATGTTTACATCAAGGCCCTTTCCGATGGAATGGTCATTGATTTTCTTATGTTTACATCAAGGCCCTCTCTGATGGAATGGTCATTGATTTTCTTATGTTTACATCAAGGCCCTCTTTGATGGAATGGTCATTGATTTTCTTATGTTTACATCAAGGCCCTCTCTGATGGAATGGTCATTTATTTTCTTATGTTTACATCAAGGCCCTCTCTGATGGAATGGTCATTGATTTTCTTATGTTTACATCAAGGCCCTCTCTGATGGAATGGTCATTGATTTTCTTATGTTTACATCAAGGTCCTCTCCGATGGAATGGCCATTGATTTTCTTATGGCAAGACCCTCTCCTATGGAATGATCATTTATTTCTTTCTTCACATCAAGGCCCTCTCCAATGGAATGGTCATTGATTTCTTTGTCACATTAAGACCCTCTCCAATGGAATGGTCATTAATTTCTTTGTCACATCAAGGCCCTCTCCAATGGAATGGTCATTGATTTTTCTCACATTAAGACCCTCTTCTATGGAATGGTTGAGTCTTGTTTTTACTTTCCATATCATGACCCTCTTCACGGAATTGGTCATCAGACCCGTGTGAATCGATTTTTACTCATCTTTTTCCTCTTGAAAATCCGGACAAATTATTGTCTTTATCTTTACTTATCTTTTACTGTGATAATTTGAAAATGTCACATTTTCATATTATCTAATAAAATCTAAGTAAAGAAGGGCAGCTGTCAACACCCAATTTTGTCTAGGTTATAATGTATTTTACCTTTTTTCTCATAATCTTATTTTACTTTTATTTTTTTTCTTTTCATCTTATTTTACTTTTATGTTAATTTTTAATTTTTATTTTTATTTTTATTATTATTGTATTTTTATTTTATTTTTATTATTTTATTTTTATATTTTTATTTTGTTTTATTTTATTTTATTTTCGTTTTAATCTTATTTTATTTTATTTACAATTTTCTTTCTTTTCCTTTTTACTTTTTATTATTTAAGAAAAAAAATTAAATGAAAAAAAGAGAGAAGACCAAGAGATTAACGTAAGGTCTTTGATAGTTATGGGTGGTAGCTAGCTAGCCATGGTCATGATGGCTGAACAAGGAAAGAGCAAGAAGCAACATCTGCTTTCAGCCTTATCTCACGTCTCGAGGTAGGAAATGAACAGAAAAGACACAACAAATATCATAAAGATCCCTTCATTCAAAGAGACCTTCACCTTCTTCACTCAGGGGGGCTTCTTCTCATTCTGTTCTCTGCAAGATGAAAAAGAACACCTTCACTCATTCTATTCACTCAACAGATTCACCTCCTCCCGATCCCTCCATTATCACTTTCATTTTGAACCTGCACAAAACCAACATAACAGATTCATACCATCATCCTTCACCCTCTATTCCTTTCACCATATCTTCACTATCATCCTCCACATGCGCAAAATAAAAATAGAGACCAAATCACAAACTTGAGGCTAACTTGCTCAAATCCGAACGGGTCGCGGGGCATCCACGACCTTCTCCTCCACTCTTCATTTTCTGTTAAACTCATAATAACACCAAACAGTCACATTTCATCTTCCCCAAACAGTCACGTCGACGAATCGAACTTCGAGTGGCTGAATGACGACAGCTCCGATCGTAGTTGAGGGCGCCACAGTGAAGCACGATGGTGTGAATTCCAAGACCCAGTGGCTCGTGCAAGAAGAAGAAAGAAAGGACGTTGGTGATGTCATCAACGAGACTCTTGGCCGACCAAGAGGAGGAGCGGTGGCGCTGGTCACGCAAAGGGAAAGGGCTGCCATGGATGAGAGTAAAGGAGAAGACCCTGGTTTTTATTGGCTGACTGCACCCCAGTTTTCATTTTTTACACATGTCCTGCATTTTTCTTCCATTTTCAGTTTTTACTCATCACACCCCCATTGTTTATGTTTACACCCTTCATGCCTTTGCTGATTACACATATTTCTCTCAGTTCACACCCTCTGTTTATTTTCACTTATTTTCAAATTTTTACTTATTGCACCCTAATTTGTTTTGTGCTTACACCCTCCATGCTTTTCTATTGTTACTCCTTTTTTTTTTCAAATTTTACCATCATTTTATTTTTGTCTCCATTTTCGTACACATTTTTTTTAACATTTAAAAATCATGAAAATTCACAAAAAATAGAAAAAATCTTAAAAAATGAAAAATATTCTTTTTTTGCTTTATTGTGTCTGTACGGTCAACCGCACCATGTGACACTCATTTTCAAAAATACCAAAAATAGTTTTCTTTTTCTTTTAGTGTCTGTCCGACCGCTCGCGTCGTATGAGTCATATTTTCAAGTAATTCAAAAAACACCAAAAAAAATACAGAATTTTCAAAATATAAAAATATCAATATTTTCAAACAAAAATGTCTTTTAAGAACTACGTGATCCTTGATTCTCCACCGTGAGATACGTAGGAGCAACGCTAGTCCTGGTCAGGTTCACCTCTAAAAAATCAAATCTTTTTCTCAATTGTTTTTTCAAATATCTTTTAAAGAACTACCTAACCCTAATTTCTCATTTCGAATGAGAATACGTAGGACCAAGGTCAATCCTTGTCGGGCCCAAAAAATTAAAAAATATTTTGTTTCTTTTAGCATTTTTGTCTTATTATTTTGGGGGAAAATTAATATTTTGAAAATCACATCAACTTTGCATTTTTAATTAAAGGTACCGCTCTGGGGCAGGCACGGTAGGGTGCTAACACCTTCCCTACGCGTAACTGACTCCCGAATCCAAAATCTGGTTTTTCGCAGACTTGTTTTATTTTTATGGTTTTCCATAGTTTTCCAGAATAACTATGGTGGCAACTCCTAATCTTTTTTTAAAACCCGTTTTCTTTTTCGGTTCGCCTTCCCGTCGCGATTTCAGTTGCGACAACGTGTTCAAATCTTTAAGAAGATGAGAAACACAATTAGGATTTTAGTGATAGGATCTTTAAGAAGATGAGAAACACAATAAGGATTTTAGAGATAGGTAAGGAGTTAGAAGCTTTGTGAGAAATTGAGAAATGAAAGTGACTTTGTTGGAGATTTCTATTTATACCTTTGTTTCAAGATTCATGTACAATGAAATGTTTGAAGCTTGCGTTTGTCAAGTGAAGTATATTCATTGTCAGGAAAAAGCTTATCATATGATGCATGTGTACAACACTTTGTGTCTATTAGATGAAATACACTTAAACAACATTTGCATTTGTTTAACCACACAAATTCTGTCGATTGGATTAGATCGAATACCTTACGTCTAACATGATTTGATATACTTAAAGTTATATATTATATTTAATTGACAAAAATCATAATCAACCAGTATGCTAAACTTTGATCTAACAGATATATATTGCTCAAAATAAACTTTTATAATAGCACCAAAAACATAAAAAAAAATTATTGGATGAAAATTTTTCTTCTAATTTTGAAAATTAAAATCCATGAGAACTTCCTATTTTTTTTTCATCTATACCAAACAACATCTCAGTTAATAAAAATGAAGATAACTTTTAATACAAATATCTTATTATAAAAATTGCATTATAATTTAATTATCAATATATTATTATGAGTGTAAAACCTAGAAAATGACATTTTAGAAGTGATAATGGTTTAAAAATAGTGAGACTCGATTATTTTAATATTAAAAATTTTAGTATAAATAAAATTGTTATTAACGAGTTTCATTATTTTAAAACACATCGTTTATCTAGAAACCACTTTGCTATGTTCTTTGACTTCTCTCTAAGAGTTCTTTTTCTCTGCTATTCTGTTTGAAGATCGGAGACCGCTAGGGTGATCCTCTTGGCGAACTATTCCTTTTTGTCGGGTTACTTTCTTCAACCGTGTAATTTGAACTTCTGTTGGTTTTTCTATGGGTCTTCAATGTTCTAGCTTGCATGTGACTCTCCTTTGGTTTTATGTGAGGTTTTAACCCTCCTTATGACTCTTAGCTTATCAGTGCACATAAAGGTATGTCCTAGTCGCCTTTGAGATGTGTCTACGTGTAGATAGAGCATCTTGTGAAGCTAAACATGTTGAGTTGTCTTAGGGTTGTTTGTGAAGTTTGGTCAGGTAAGGGAAACAAGCCTAAATCTTGTATTTTATGACGTTTGTGATTTTTAAAACTTTGCTTGTATTGATGGATTGTGTATGGTATTGTATTCTGTTTGGTTAGATTGATAATTATATGCAGATTGTGTATGTGACTCTGACTGAGTTAAAGAAATTCTATCTATGAGGCTTCAATTTGAGTAATCTGACATTTGGTAAGCTTAAAATCATTACATCTATCATCATAAAAATCTTTTGAACTAAGGATTCGCTTGAGGAATGTCATATTTCAAAAATCAAACTCAAAGAGAAGTTTATGGGATTTGTCATGGCGGTGGGTTGCACTAATTGGGTGTTGGGTGCCAGTTTTGGAAACCCAAAATAGAAGCCACTACACGTGTGGCGTTGGGCGCTAGCTTGAAAGTGGTTCACTGTCTCGTTGGAGCTGGGCACCACTTTCTGGCACTAGGAACTACCTAGGTTTTCATCACTATGTACTCTTGATAAAATGAAGATTCTAGCTTTGTTAGCCGCCGATCCAGCTAAAATTTTCACAGCAAATCCTAGACACATGATTCATCACTTTGACAAGGGCGATCTTTGTTTTGAAGTCTGTGGTTAGAGAAATGATTTTCACTACTTTCATGTACTTTATGTATGTATATGTTTGAGATTATAATTGATTGTGATGGAATTATTGATATGTTAATATGAAAATATGATTAAGGACATATATGGTTTTGAAACTAATTAATTATGGTGAAAGTATTATTGTGAAACTCTGATGATAATGGGTTTTTTAATGTATACAGGCATTGTTTGTGTTTGACATAATTTCGTGGGTCTCATGGGTTAAGTATATGGTGGTGTTATTTTAGTGTATCATTGGACTATGGATTCAAATAAGGTGGCATCCTGAAACTCTAATGATCATTCACACTTAAATAGAGTAGTATGGATCATGTGGTGAGAGTATGAGGAGGTCCTAGTCTATGGCAAGATAATGACCTTAGATAATGATGGATAAACTTGTGTGTAGTAGGGTGAAACCCATTAGCAATGACTCTGTAGAGTAGTAAAGGCCATCACAAGTGCAAGTCTCTAGTGATTTCGATTCCAAATGCATGTATCCTGATAACTAAGTTTAATTTCAGGTTTATGTATGCAATTATGTAAATTATTATAGTTTTTCCATGTATGTCTTATAATTGATATGATTTAAATGGTCTTAGGATAACTCTTTTGTATACTAGTTTGTCCTTGCACTTTGTGGTCTTTTGCTGTTTTCTTCTATTTTGATGATCACTATTCTGGTGGGAGCAAATGAAAATGCAGGTTTAGAGACACCCTTTGTTAGATGAGAAGTCCGTAGTTATAGTTGTGAGATAGTAGTAGATGTATGAGTGGTTAATACATTCGATATAGGGATATTTTTGAAGTTTTGTTGTTATTGTATAAATGGTATATTTTTATAGTGTGAACTTTTAAAGGATTTTATTAATATACTTCTTATTATGTTACTCTACCTTTGTTTATTATTATGAAATGTATTATTTTATTAGTTTTATACTACTAAAATGGGATGTTTCATTAATGGTATCAAGGCAGTTTGTCCTTAGGATGACTTAAGGGTTGTGGGTTTGTCAAGTCTTGCGGGTTTAAGTTTTCAAGTTTAGTGGATTTTGTTTGTGAAACTTGAAGTATTAAGATCAGAAAATGTCTTGATAAAGTAATGAGGGTGCACAGTCATGACCAAATCATAGATATTTTTCCTTTCTTAATTTTAATGTTTTGGGGAAAGAAGAGTGTCAGAAAAAAGGTTTTGCTGTCAGTAGATGTTCGAGTTTTTCTTTGCATGCCTATATGCTTGTCATGTTTGCACCTATATGGTTTGTGTTTAGTGTGTATAATGGTAGATGAATGCAAATTCAAGGTCGACTTGACCTGCTTACCTTTACGAAGGTTGGGACAACTTTTTGCTTCAAAGATATGAAGTTAATATATGTCAGTGAGTGAGTAAAGCTAAGTTTTAGGTTAAGTAGACTAGGCAAAGATGTTGGAGTTCAGCAACAAACTTTTAGACTAAGGGAGCTTCATGGACAAGTTCTTAGGATAAGATACCATAAGTTTTACAAAAGGAGTTAAGTCCAAAGGTTAGAATAGAGGAACATATCAGTACACGTTTGTGTAGCAAGGTTTAAGAAATCAACTTATTTATACATATTGGGTTTGTTTGAGGCTTGAAGGTGGAAAGTGGTGGTAGGTAGAGGTTAAAGCTGAATAAGATATGGGAACCCTAAAGTGAATGAAGAGGAATCAATATTTGGAAGAAGAAACCAAGATGAAGTAAACCTTCAGGATAAGTGAGGTGGAATGGTGTTTCCTAAGCAAGGGGAAAGGCAATCTTTTGATGAGAATGAAGTGTCATAAATTTTTCATACTAGGTTCAATAGTCAGAAAGAGATGATTGGATTGTCTTAGTAGGTAACAACATCAAAGTTGGGAATAACATGGATGTTTCAAGGAAAGTGGTTCACATGAGAAGAAGAATTGACCTTGGACTAAGGTAAAGGATTTCAAGTGTTGGAAGATTAAGTGCATTGTTAACTTTGATCTTGTGGGAAAGGAAAAATTAGTGACGGCGGAGCACGATAAATGATAAAAGGAGAAGAAAAGTCTTGAGTAGCAAAAAAGGATGCTTATGATAGATGATGCTAATATGGTTAGTATGAATGGTCTAATTCAAAGATATAGGTTACAAAGGTGGTGCTTGGACCAAGGGTTTTGGTTTTGTTTAGGGTCGTATACCTCTTGGTGTTGTCAACATGATAAATGAGTTGTGGTTGTTTGTAAGAGAGAGTATGAGTTGAGCTGGTGGTTTTGCTATAGTTACATCCAGGTGAAAATTGCTGAGTGTGTGGCATGTCTTGTGAAGATCAAAGGATTCAAATTCAAAGTTTATATGAATTGTTTCCTTTTGCAAGTTTAGAGCATAATCTCAAGGGTGACTTGATTGTTTTCCAATCTTATTCTTGTGGATTGTGGTATCATAGGAAGCGTTGTTCATTGTTTTTGTTAGAATTGATGCACCAATATTTCAAAACCAGGGGGGGGGGGGGGTGAATTGGTATTAACAAATTTTGCCCAGTTTTAGCACTTTTGAAATTGTTTTGATAAAAACCTTTGCTTGTTGAATCAATTGAAATAGTGTGGTTTGATGCTTAATCTTTGGAGCATTTATACTATGACAAAATATAGAGAGAAAGAGATAAAGCACACAAAATTTTTATACTGGTCCGATTCTTAAGAATCTACATCCAGTTTCATCTAGCAAACCACAACTAGAGATATTCATTATATCACAAGAATTTCAAAATTTACAAATACACTTGATAAATCTAAATTCTAAGATAAAGGAACACACACGCAAGGCTTCCACACACTTGCTCCAACAAACAAAAATAGCAATGCTATCACACACACTTGCTTTAACAACAAAAAACAGTAAGGCTATCACACACACTTGCTTTAACCAGAAAATAGTAAAATAGAGAGTTTCAAACTATACTTAGAACACAAGAACACATCCTAAAGATTAGATTGAGTACACCTTTTCCAAGTCTGAATTTTCTTCTTCTTGCAAAGCCAAATTTGATGTGTCTTGAATTCTCAAGAGGATCTTCCAAGATTGCTCCAAGAACCTGTGTCACACCTTTCTTTCTTTCTTTGGGTTGAACCATTCTGTTAACAGCAGGTGTAGAGTCTATTTTTATAAATCAGTTGCTGTCAGCACGAGCCTAGTCGACTACATTAATTGGCTAGTCGACTATCGGGGCAGCAGATTAACATTTTCAGGATATTACATACATGTCATGTTAACCATTGTCATGCTATTATGGACATCATCAAAAACATTTTAGATACACTTAATCAACAACAGTTTTAAGAGAGTGAGTAAGTAGTTGTGCATCAAAAGAGGAACATGTTGGAAAGTGAAGACAAAGTTTTACATGTATGAGTGTTTATCTAGCAAAGGATCTCAATTGTGGAGAATTTCTTGGTTATGTTCTAAAATAGACAATAGATCTATCACCTAAAAGTGATGAGGTTCACTATTGCATCTGTGTCTAAAGAAGAAGCAATGTCAATAGTCCCTTATTGGATGGTTTCTATTGAGAGTGTGGAGTAGAGACAACATGTGAAGGAGTTGTTAGAAAAGTAGTGGTTTAATCGTGGTGTACGTCACTGTGAGAAATACAATCTAATGAATCTGGAAGGAGAAGTAGTTGTATGTTAAGATAGTAGGGATAATTATGAGTGGAAATATGATGAAAGAAAGAAAGTTCTAAGAGTGACTTTAAGTAAGGAATTTCAAGTTGGTTATTGGTGTTATCAAGTTTTTATGGCAAGTTCCTCAAGTGTGAAGAGAGTCTTCAAGATGTTGAAGAAGAGTTTGATCGACGCTTCAATGTTGATCATTCTTGGCATAGGTAAGCCTTTCAGATATACTGTGACTCAACACACCAGATGTGAGAATGTTTGCTAATCAGAGTGGAGCAACAAAATGGTGGTGGGATATGTTTATCAATAGTGGGAGTGCATGATAAGAGATATCTTACTCATGACTTGGTGCTTGATGTGGTAAGGAGTTCCTCGAAACAATGGATGTGTCATCTTTATGAAGGTTAGTTAAAGGTGCTCAATGATCATCAAAATCTAGAAGTATGAATTTGCACAAAGGAAGTTGGGTAAGAGTCGAAGGGGATGAACTGAGTTATGGTTTCAAGTTGGAGTTTCAACCTAGAAGTGAGAAGGTGATAGTAGATCTTTAAATGGAAAAAAGGGTTCAAGTTCTTGGTTTGACGATGTAAGATTAAAAATTGGTTGAAAATTCCAGTTTGGAAGGGTGGTAACAGTGTTATGGATTGTGTTAACCACTACCCGAGTCAATAGAAAAGTATGATGTTATGAGGGTAGTTATGGATAAGGGTGATCAAGAGTGTTCACATCTTGTCAGTATGTCAAAGTCACGTATGATTAAGTCAGTCGAGTGATTCTTCAAGATGGGAATACGATGGTGTGAAATTGATATCTAGCATGTTTAAGATTTAGAACCAAGGTTATCTGTAGATTTTTGTAAAACCTACAAGAGGTCGAGGAGAGCACATGGAAGGTGAGTTTTGTATAGCAGATACAAATTGTTGGTCAGGTGTAAAGGATCATTCAAGCTTTTGGAACGAAGGTTAAGAACCTATCTTAGGGGGGATAGTGGTCAAACTAATCTACATTATCGAAAACCATAACACATAACACAAAGGCATATTTTTCAGTAAGTTAGAGTGTTAGAAAGGTAAGTCAAGCAAGTCTAGGTAGTTGTTATAAGAGAAATTAGGAGAGTATGTCTGTATCTTCTACCTAATGAGTGAATTTTCGAGGAAGAAAGTTTGTCTTACTGGGGAGAATGTAAAAACCTAGAAAATTTCATTTTAGAAGTGATAGTGGTTTAAAAATATTGGGACTTGATTATTTTACTATTAAAAGCTTTTAGTATAAATAGAATTGTTAGAAACAATTTTCTTTATTTTATAACACATCATCTCTCTAGAAACCACTTTTCTAGAGTTCTCTGACTTCTCTCTATGAGTTCTTCTTCTCTGTTCGTCTGTTTGAAGATCAGAGACTACTAGGGTGATCCTCTTGGCAAACTCTTCCTTTTTGTCTAATTAGTTTCTTCAAACGTGTAAGTTAAGCTTCTGCTTGTTTTCCTATGAGTCTTCTTTGTTATGACTTGCATGTCATTCTCCTTTGGTTGCATGTGAGGAGTTAACCTTCCTTATGAATCTCTACTAATTAGTGATCATAAAGGTATGTCTTGATCACCTTTGTGATGTGTCTATGTGTAGATAGAACATCTTGTGAAGCTAAAGGTGTTGAACTATCTTAGGGTTGTTTGTGCAGTTTGGTCAAGTAATGGAAGCTAGCCTAAATCTTATGTTTTATGAGTGTTTGTGAGTTTTAATACTTTGCTTGTATTGATGGATTTGATGTGGTGTGACTATGACTAGATGTTTTCTGTTCGGTTATATTGATAATTATTCGTAGGTTGTGTATTGATAATATTAATTTTTACCATTATCCAAGCTATATTTCATTAGCAAAATCATCTCTTCCAAAACTTTTAACCTACTTAATCCTCAATTTTACCTTACTTTTGTAAATAAATACATTTTGGGTTACATTGATCTAAATATACCACTAATCCCCATTTTTGTGTCCTTTTTGTAGATTGGAAGCTTTGCTCCAAAATTCCAGACAAACGAGTGACCCGGAATAGCAAGGAGAAGAGCAAAAATGTCAACAGGAGGCGCCCGATGACATAAAGCCAACGCCAAGAACAACAGGCCGCCAGCGCCAGGCGCCAGGCGCCAGACAAGCGCCAGCCAGGCGCCACTGCTACTCACCGCCTGGCGGGACCTGGACACCGCCAGGTGGTAGCTAGATGTTGTGCCCACTGTTTTCTCGCTAGCGCCTGGCGGTGAGAGGCTTCCGCCAGGCGCCAGTTTTCGCTAATGTGGCAAGTTGACCCTTTTTCTTCTGTTTTCGCGAGGGGAAACGAATCTTGGACACTTTGGAGCTCGAGAAACACGTCTTGGAGCGCTTGGAGGTATGCTAGGGCTAATGGGAACTACCCTTTCTTCCTCTTTGTATCTCCTCCCTCTTCCATTTCCATTTTCTAAGCTTCAGCTCTCCATGACAATGGAGAGCTAAACCCATTTTTGTTGGGGTTAGATGTAGCCACTGAACTTTCATGTATTTTTGAATGATTTGAATATATAAATGCTTCTTCCATTGATTGCTAGTATCTTTGTTTATGTGCTTAAAGCTTGCTTTGTTTTGACTATTCATTGCATGATATTTGGGTCATTAGGTATTGGAAAATATCTCTTGAAATCTAGAATTGGAACAAGATACCTAATGGAACTTGTATCTAGGAATGGAACTTGAACCATTAGTTGTCTTAAACCCTAATTTGTAAAGCGGGTTTGTTTATTTAGGGATTCAAGGAATTGACTCTAAATAAGGAAACATAGGCTCATTGAACTAAGGGATTAGAGTTTGAGTAGACTTGTGGGTTGACATTAGTAATTAATGGAGAAGAGTTTTATTGTTTAATATACATGAGAGTGAAGTAGGTGAAGTCTAACTCCAACAATATCAATCCATTGCATTTCTAGTCTTTACCATTTTCTAGAGTCTTCAAATATCCAAGTTCAATTTTACTTGTTTATGAAATATTTACTTTCGTGCACA
>Ga0214544_1005779_pt1 | contig 23591 bp, 11 predicted proteins | sample CNSS3metaG_FD_160074 | JGI IMG/M metagenome (GOLD analysis project Ga0214544, IMG submission 160074) | Root nodule microbial communities from cowpea collected in UCLA plant growth center, Los Angeles, California, USA - CNSS3 | ecosystem: Host-associated > Plants > Roots > Nodule | place: USA...
ATATATATATATCTATATTATATACCAGATGAATCAATGATTTATAAGAATTTTGCTACTAAAAATATATTTATAGATTAATAACTAATAAGAGAATAAAACCAAGATACTTTGATTTCTTATCTTTGTTTTCGCAAACATGATTAAAAAGGATATATAATTTATGCTAATTTGAATGGATTATATAGTACACATTATTCAAAATTAGACTTTTTTTTATGAATAATACTATTTATTCAACAAATTTGATTGATTGATACGGGTTGATTTTCTATTACGATATATTGAGAAAACAATAGGTGATCCGATAGCTGCTTCAACGGCTGCAACAACTATAACAAAAATTGAAAAAATATTTCTTTTTAGTTGTCGCCTATCAAAAAAATCAGAAAAAGGTTATGAAATTTATATTAACTGCATTTAGTATCAGTGATTTCATTAAGTATATGTTGCAAATCATACACAAAAATCATTAAAACTTTGTTTAAACTAAAATTCTTACACCACATCGAATTTTAAGTTATAAAGTTTAACCTCTCAATAATGCATTCTCTAGCACTTTCGCATACACCATAAGAATGAACATAATTAATTTAAAAATGAATTTAGTGCTATAAAAATTAACAAGTGACTTGTTTTTATTCATATGAACCTTATTCATAGGATCTCCAATCACAAAGGTTGGGTTACCATCACTTGTTTGTTTGCAAGTGGGTCCTTAAGATTGTTGTAAATCTTGACAAATCACGAACAAGAGCACTTCCTAAGACATGTATTGCGCCCTAGGATACAACAGGAACTTCGTGGATTTTTCCCGAGGATATCATAACTAGCATAGTACTCCTAGAAGAGTGAATAATTAGACCCATAATAAAGAGAGGAAAGAAGAGCTAGAAAATATAGAAGAGAAGAATGAAAATTTAGAGTGGTGTGTTTTGGAGGAGGCAAATGACATCTATTTATAGATGAAAGAGGAGCCTACTAATTGTACAAAACCCATGGCCAGTTGCAAAAGCAACAACAACAAACTTAAAACCAAATCAAAACAGTTTGTGAATAAATGGCCATATCCAAATTGAAAATGCAAAGATTTTATGACTATAATAACGTAAAAAAAAAACTTTTGAAATGTTATAACGTTTATTTTACAACACCACCATTGTCAAATCTTTGTCCTTATTGAAGCACGCAAACCCTAATCCCCCAAAACCACATTTTTTTTATCTTGTTTAAATATGTCTCAGTTGTACAACCGAAACAAAATGACAAAAACAATCGGTATCATAAATATTTCCTTGGTGTTATATAAATTTAAAATCGCAATAAGAAATAACAAAATGACAAAAACAATCGGTATCATAAATATTTCCTTGGTGTTATATAAATTTAAAATCGCAGTAAGAAATAATATTTGTTTCTGAAAATTAAATTTTTATCATCTAAAGAACAAAAAGAATCATGGCAAAAATCTTAACATTTCTCCATTCAAAAGCATAATCAATATGAAATCATAAAAGTGAGACCCTTATAAGAGAAACATAGGTAGGTTCAATTTATTTGCATTGTTCTTGAAGAAAAATAATCATGTGAATGGGACCATGACATGATCCCTTGACCAGTAAGCAAGTTTATCACTTATATATTTTTAGGTATTTTAAGAGAAAGACAAAAGTGAATGGCATTAATGTTCTAAAAACCAATGAAACCAAAAGAGAATACTCATTGAAACACATGAAGAAAAGAAACAATTGAGATAAGCATTCGATAGTCCTATAATTGGGTATTGTTTAACTGCACATGTTCTCATAACCAATTGAATGTTGAGTTTTTGGCAATCATCCCACGTGGTTTCAGTATTGCTGCAGAATGGAGGCAACATTTTGAGGCTCTTCAAGTCAAACTTGATAATGCATGCATCATTGTAGCTATACATCCAATCACTTATTAAAATGTTGCATAATAATATGATTATAAATAAACAAATAGCATTTTATATAATTGAATTTTTTTTATTAGCAATAAAAAATATGAATAGAAAAAAGGACAATAAGGTTGTCCCAACCCTTATACAATAGAAAAAGAAAAAGAAAAGATGCTAGTATATACAACAACAGAGTCAAAACAACACTCGTAAAACAAACACAGAAGAAAGGATAAAGGTTCACACCCAACAAAAAATTAACAACAGCAAACCCAATCAGAACGAACTTCTCGACAGAATAACAAGAATTTTTCCATCAAAGCTTTCAGAGTATCGACCATCGAAGCTAAAACATTAAGAACATGATTGTTGGCATTTGTGTCCTAAACGTGAATATATTCCTTTTCTTCAAAAGGTGGCATAACATACTTCTTTCCACTTTCAAAGACGAACTTGTATTAGAAAGCTTGAAAACACTGGAAAAATGTATTGTTTTGTATCAAACAAACAACGAAACTCATCATTCACTATTTTCTTGTTCTACTTATTTAAAGGATAAGTAGACATTTAAAGAATAAGTAGGCATATGATTGGACATAAACAACCAATTGAATGTTATGAATGCGTTACTTTTGTCTCATGCAGAATCTTTTGAATGCCCTAGAAAATCCATGGAAGAAAAACAGTAGCAAGCAAACTAATCAATTATTAGCGATGACGAAAGTATATATCATTTAGCTTTCATTACTCAACTTCATACTCATTAATATTATATATAGATGCTGTCTAATAACTTGACTTTTTATTTATTTCAGTGCTGATTTAATGATTGTTATTAGGCTTTCAAATGCATGTAGGAGTCACTAAACTGTCACTCATACTGGAAAGATAGCTACAACAAAAAACTCCTTCGTGGATTCTCACAAAAATCTCAAAAGAAAAACATAATTTCAATTACCTAAAAAAAGAAACAACTTCTCTATGTGAAACTCTAGAATTTCAGCAAAATGATTATCTACTTTCTTTTTTTTACACGTTACTCAAGAATAACTCATTTCTACATTTTTACACGTAAATATTGTATAGATTTGTATACATTATGAATTTATTGTTAGATTATGAATCACAAAGATCAATCATATAAACCATAAACCCTAAATCAATTAAACAATTCTCAATATTTAAACAAACAAATTACGGAAGCGTATCTCGTTATTGAAAGAGTAGGTGAAAGATTAGCACTTGTAGAACACATAAAATCAATAAAAAATCCATCTTTCATAAGTGTGTTGAGACTATAATGTTCTCTTTCTGGTAGGTGATACAAAACGTATCTGAGTATAATTTAACATAGTCATTAAAACTGATTAATGGGTATCAGTTTTATAACCTTACCAGCAGAGATCAGAGACCTCTCAACAAGTTCCTGAATACTTAAGTCCATCACAAACCGTTCATTGAACAATCCAATCCATCACGGATCGTTCATCAGAAACCCAATATATATTATCCATATATTAATAACAATTGTGCAATATAACTGATATTTACAAATAATATAATTTATTAATTAATGTTAATCCACAATAATAATAAAATAGAGAATAATAATTTTATATAATAAAATTATATAAAATACAATATTTATTATATCATTAATTGTTATTTATATTACTAATAATAGTAGTTTCAGTTAATAATTAAAATTTAAGCATTAACTAAAAATGAAAATCATAAATATAGTTAAAATAGAATACTTAACTAGAAAACTAATTTAAAGTTGTAAATCTGGATCAAAAATATGTATTAAATATTTAAGTTTTAGGGTTTACGACTTACTAAAATTGGATTAAAAGTAATTTCCTATTATAGATTAAAACTAATTTATATATATTACTGATTATTAATTATACTAATAATAATAATTTCAATTATTAATTAATAATTTAACCAGAAAATAAAATAAAAATCATAAATATAGTTAAAATAGAATAATTAATTAGAGAAATAATTTTAAATTGAAAAACTGGATTAAAAATGTTTATAGTAAGGGTCTAGGGTTTTCTCACAAGTGGTACAAGAGCAACTCTTTCTACATTACTGTATATTATATATTATATTACATTAGATTCCATGAGATATTAATTACGTACATAAATATTTTAATTATAGATTTATTATATTATTAATTATTAATTGAATTAATAATAATAATTTCAATTAATAATTTATGCAGGAGATACAATAAAAATGATAAATATAGTTAAAATATAATAGTTAACTAGAAAACTAATATAAAGTTGAAAAACTAGATTAAAAATCTATAATAAGAATTTAGGGTCTAGGATTAAATAACTGAATTAACTAATTTTTTTATAGATTAAAACTAATTTATATATTACCAATTATTAATTATACTACTATAATAATAATTTCAATTAATAATTAATAATTTAAGCAGGATCTAAAATGAAAATAGTAAATGTAGTTAAAATAGAATAGTTAACTAGAAAAATAATTTAAAGTTGAAAAATTGAATTAAAAATGTTTAGTAAGGGTTTAAGATTTAGAATTTTGAGTTTAGGACTTAGTAAACTAAATTTAAACTACCTTTCTGTTATAGATTAAAACTAAATTATATATTACTAATTATTAAAAATACTAATAATACTAATTTCAATTAATAATTAATAATTTAATCAGGAAAATAAAATAAAAATCGTAATTATTATTATGTTTTATGAGATTTGATATAAGATATATTTAAAGGAGGAGGGTTGGCCAACTAGGTACCTGCATATCTAATATAACATTATATTATTGTCCACTAATAAAAACATATAAAAGATTGAAAATAATTATTCATAGTATGCATTAATTTTCCGTGCATTTCAAATTACGAAGAGAATTTATAATTACACAAATATAGTACATTAATAAATAATGACACCTCAACTAAACAAAATGGATGGCTTTCTCCCTCTTGTTGCATTCCTTGCGTCTTCGTCGTACTCACGTTCGCTACTAATCGTGGTGATTGCATGCTCTGCATCTTCAACGGTTCTGCTCCTGAAATTCTGAAACGACAATCACTGTGAGGTAAGAGTTAAAACATTTCTAATGGACAGGGAAAGAAATATCTCTACGTACTTCTTTTCCCACTTTCCTTATAGTTATGGTGAATATGATACGTGGAAAGTGTTTCAACGCTGGGAAGAGTTATTGGGGAAGAGTTGTTAAAGTATTTCCAGAAGATTAGATAGGTGGGGGCATAGGTATGGATTCGTAAGGTTTTATGATGTGAGGGATGTGCAAAGGCTTCAACGCGATCTGGATTCCATCATGATTGGATCAACAAAGTTGCATGTTAATAAGCCTAGATTTGATAGGGAAGAGAAACATAAAAAGGTTCAACCATCTCCTTCTACGCGGATTAATACAACAGAAAAAACAAGGCCTGTTTGGAGGGAAGTAAAACGCCATCAAACGTACGCACAAGCTGTAAAAACCTCTCAGAGTAATCCCACAAATAAGCAACAACAATGGAAAGGAATTTCTTTTGAAACTGAAGAAGCAAATGTCAAATGGCTTGAAGGGTGCTACATTGGTAGGGTGAATAACTATATAAAAACCAAGACAGTCATGGAGGAAATGATGCAGGGAGGGTTGGGCCAATTAAGCGTAAAATACATGGGGGACAATGCAATATTGATTCAGGGCAAGGATGGAACACAATTAGAGAAGCTTATCGAAGAAAACAAGGAATGGTGGGAATTAAATTTTGAATCAATCTCTCAATGGAACTCTGCACAAATATTACAACATAAGATTGTCTAGGTAAAATGCAGGGGTCTACCACTTAATCTATGGTCACAACAATGCTTTGGCAAAGTAGTGGCTACACTAGGGACCTTGATATCCGTGGATGAGAAAACTATATCTTGGGAATGTTTAGAATATGCAAGACTACTTGTTAAAGTTTCGATTGGTTGCAATGTCTGGGCAGAGAAAAGAATGAAGATAAATGGGAAAGTTTACAATTTGGCTCTGGAAGTAGAATCCACTGTAGAATCACGACCATCTTGTTGTTGTGTAAATGAGTGTAATTCCTCCTCAGAAAGCAATTCTTTATGTGAAGGGATGAACATATCCAGTTCAATATCTGAATGGAATGAAAATGAAATCCTGTTGAGAAATGGAAATGAATTGGAGAATGAGGAGCGCACAATGCAAACGCCGACAGTCTATGGTGATCGGAAAATCCATGAATCATCGGAGAAGCTTGATGGTGATGGCAACGACTCATTTTTTGACCGTTGGGGATTGCAAACAATTAATGCAGTGCCTGAATCTAACCTAGGAGGTGCACAATCAGTAATAGGTGTAGAATGCCAAAATCGTGCAAAGTATGGGAAATCAGAAACAACTCACGATGACAGTAATGCCAAAGACAACCCACTCTGCAAACAATTAATGAGTGATGAATGCAGCTTGAAAGGTGGCCAAACGAAAAAAGAGCCCAACATCAACAAGGGGGTGCGCACAAAATTTGTCAATAGATAACCAAGTTGATAATCAAATGGCAGCGGGCCCAGTAAATACAATACTAGACTCCTCTAATGCGGTGCTCACAAAAAGAATGTTTCCTTATGCGACCAAGGATTGCAACCAAAAACAATTAGGGCTGGAACGAAATTCTTTATTTTGCAGGTCACGATCATCACAACGGGAGCAAGGTAGCAAAGGGGTTGAAGACCACATGAAATTCTCGAGTAAGGTGGACAACAGTGGCGACCAAATTAGAGAAAGTCTGGACTACACAAACGAAACTATTCCTTGCACGGATTCCGTAATTGCGTCACAACAGCAAGAGTGTGAGGTAAGAAAGTCTAACAAATCACATGATTTTGGTTAATGAAACTAATATGGACCCAGAGGAATTCTTGGCCCGACGCCAATTCTGGATCGGCGAGTCCAACAAGAAGAAGCAACATTCATTGAAAAACAAAGTGAAAGAAGGTGGGAGGATAAAGAAAAGGAAGCTTCTTAGGTCAGTAATTCACTCTATACGTAATTCTTTATCTGATGATAACATTATTAATTGTAATAGACTATTTTGGCAAAATAATAATGTTTCGGGAGGGTCGGACAGTGCTAGAGTGTGGGATATAGCAAAAGCACTAGGTGTTACATTTTCAGGTGATAAGGAAGGAATAATAAAGGAACAAGAAAATTTAGAGCGTAGAGATAGAAAACAGGGGAAGATGAGTGTTGGGGTATGTAAGGTCTCACATGAAAATAATTAGTATTAATATCAGAGGTTTAGGAGGGGGTTACAAGTTGAAGTACTTAAAAGGACTTTTAAGAAAGGAGGAAGTAGACATGATATGTATCCAAGAAACAAAGATACAAGTTCTGAAACAATCCAACTGCTATAATATGTGGGGACATAACAACGTAGAATGGGTGAGTAAACAAGCAATGGGAAATTCAGGGGGCATTCTAACAATGTGGCATAAGAAAAAATTCAAATGCGTAAAGCAAATAGTACGAGATAGGTACATAGGGGTGATAGGACATGTCTACAGCAGTAATAATGTCAATCCAATTCCCGTAGCCATATTTAATGTATATTCCTCTTGTGAATTCAATGAAAAAATAAGCTTGTGGGAGGAATTAGTAAATATAAAGATGGGGGAAGAATGTAAACAATGGTGTGTGTTGGGTGACTTTAATGTGCGGTAAGACAAACCAGTGAAAGAAGAGGCCAAAATTATAGAGGTAGTACTGCAATGAGAGAAGTGGAAGGGTTTAATAATTTTATAGAAACGACAGACTTGCTAGACGTCCTACTAATTGGAGGAAAATATACATGGTATAGGGATAACGGTATGGCGAAGAGTAGAATAGATAGAGTATTGATTTCCCCAGAGTGGTTAGAGTATTGGCCTGATAGCAAACAATATATCAAAGGTAGACAAGTATCTGATCACTGTGCACTTCTGCTTAAATCGGTTACAATGGATTGAGGACCTAAGCCACTCAAATCTTTAAATATATGGTTTTCGGATCCATCCTTTAAGAACACGGTCAAATAGTCTTGGGAGTCTTATTTTGGGATAGGAAATCCAATGATAACTTTAAAAGAAAAGCTAAAAAAGCTTAAACATGATTTAAAGGTCTAGAACAAAGAGGTATTTGGAATAATAGGACAAAAGATACAAAGCCTCAGTTCGGAAATAGGGAAGCTAGATCAGAAGGATGATGAAAGTAATTTAGATGAAGGTGATAGATCAAGACGAATGCACCTTCTAAGTGAGTTAAAATTACTCCTACAGAAGGAAAGCTCTCTGTTAAATCAAAAGGCAAAGGTTAAATGGCTTGAACAAGGGGATATAAACTCTAAATATTTTCACTCTAAGATTAGATGGCAAAGAAGCATGAATGAGTTAAAAGGAGTGGATATGGATGGAGTGTGGTGTGAGGATCCAACTAAGGTAAGAGAGGAGGTAAGAAAAACCTTTGAAAAACGTTTTTCTGAACCCAAGAGCCTGAGCATTAATTTACACAATTTTGAATTCCCAAACCTTTCAGAGAATGACAATAGGCATTTAACGAAGGATATAAGCGACAATGAAATAGAGGAAGCCATAAATGAATGTGAAGGAAATAAAAGCCCAGGCCCGAATGGTTTCAATTTCTCATTCATAAAACATAATTGGGCCACAATAAAGATGGGCGTTTGTCAAGCGATAAGATGGTTCCAGACTGAAGGGAAAATTCCAAAAGGGTGTAACGCTTCTTTCATAGCACTTGTTCCAAAAAAACGAAACCCGCTAGGTATGGAGGATTACAGACCTATATCTTTAGTTGGTTGTGTGTATAAGATTATATCTAAGATCCTTGCAAATAGGCTAAAGAGTGTATTACCTAAGATAATAGATTACTCTCAATCAGCATTTATTAAAGGAAGAGGACTACTAGATAGCATTTTGGTAGCCAATGAGGTGGTGGACGAATATAGAGCTAAGAACAAGAGGCTGGCAATAATCAAAGTGGATTATGAAAAAGCCTACGACTCAGTGAGTTGGGAGTTTCTATACTATATGATGGTTAGACTGGGGTTTTGTGCTAGGTGGATTGGATGGATAAAAGAATGTTTGGAATCATCGACAGTGTCCATTTTGGTTAATGGGAGCCCTACTAAGGAGTTCTGTCCTAAAAAGGGGCTTAGACAGGGAGATCCTATGGCACCTTTCCTTTTCCTTATAGTAGCAGAGGGTCTAGCAGGGATGGTCAGACAAGCTGTAAAGAAAAAATTGTATTATGGAGTACATGTGGGATCTAAGGCTATTAACGTGGGACTACTACAATTTGCAGATGACACCCTTTTTATGTGTGAAGCAAAGATTCAAAATGCTTGGGTCATAAAATCTATATTGAGAAGTTTTGAACTGGCCTCAGGACTTAGAGTTAATTTCTTCAAAACTAAAATTGGAGGAGTGGGTTTGGAGGCAACATTACTTAAACAATTCTCCAATATTTTAAATTGTAAACATATGAAAATCCCATTCATGTATCTTGGAATGCCAATTGGTGGAAACCCAAGGAAGAGTCAATTCTGGCAACCAGTGATAAATAAAGTTAGAAATAGGCTTTCTAGTTGGAAAGGAAAACTAATTTCCGTAGCTGGACGGGTGTGCTTCATAAAATCGGTAATTTCTGCTCTCCCGTTATACTATATGTCTTTCTTTAAAATGCCGAAGAGTGTCGAAAAGGAACTCATCAAAATACAAAGAAATTTTCTCTGGGGTTGGGGATCTGAAGCTAGGAAAATAGCATGGGTAAGTTGGGAAAATATTTGTAAGCCAAAGGAGATAGGGGGTTTAGGCATTAGAGATATTGGGAACTTTAACACAGCGCTCCTAGCCAAATGGAAGTGGAGATTGGGAGTGGAAGATCATGGAGTATGGAAACAGATCTTGGATTCAAAGTATGGTTCATGGAGGGTACTCAATGAAGCTAATACCTCTAGGGCAGCTTCAAAGTGGTGGAAAGACATCCACAAAGTGTGTGGAAATACTGAGAGTGGGCGTTGGTTTGACAACTGCATAGAGTGGGTGATTGGTGAAGGAAAAAAGGTCAAACTTTGGGAAGATAAATGGATAGGGGAAGAATCACTTTGTCATAAGTTCCCTAGACTGTACTCTATATCAGAATGTAAAGGAAAATCACTACAAGAGGTAGGACATTGGGAAGAGAATGAATGGATTTGGGATCTAACTTGGAGGAGACGGAGACTATTATGGGAGACAGTGTTGGAGGAACAACTCCTTCAAATACTCATCAACCGAAGCCTAACTAAAGGGAATCCAGATATATGGAAATGGAAGGAAGATGGGGAAGGTATATACTCAGTTAGGTCTACTTATAATAGACTGCAAGGAACCCATGATGGGGGAGAGAATAGAGTGTTTGAAAATTTGTGGAAAATGAGAGTTCCGCCGCAGGTACAAGTACTAGGTTGGAGACTGTTTTTGGACAAGCTTCCAACAAAGACTAAATTATTAGCGAGGGGGACTTACTTACAACATAGTCTTTGCGAGTTTTGTTTAGAATGTGAAGAGACTAAAGAGCACCTATTTATCTCATGTAAAGAATCCCAAAAAGTGTGGAACATGTGTTATAAGTGGCTAGGTTTAAGCACTGTATCTCATATTATGGTAAGGAACAACTTTCAACATTTTAACATTGTTAACCTTAATAGGCAGCAAAATCTTGTTTGGAAAGGAATGTGGTTAGAAATCATAGGAGAAATCTGGAAACAAAGGAATGGGGTTATTTTCAAGCAATATAAAGTAGACCCTGTTGAGATATTTGGTCTTGCACAGGTAAATGCATGGGTATGGATGAAACACAAATTTTCATCTGTAAAATTCTCATATAGTGATTGGTGTCTATCCCCTTATACTTGCTTAAAATCTTTTTGATATGATAATTGTTGTGTGTTTAAGTGCTTTAGGAAAACAGATGAAGGATATGTGTTTAAGAGAGCCAGGATTCTTAAGTGAAGGATAGAAGGAAGACTACATAAACTAAAGTAAAAAGGCAAATCAGTAAACAAGATGGAAGAAGCCATAAAACAACTTGAAGGAAAGCCGGTGGATGCTGTGTGAGAGGATGAAAACAGACAGACCAGGACACTAGCAAGACTTCCGTCAAGGCTAAACTTCCGCATATATTTTTTGGCCAGGGAATCCAAAGCTCATGCTTTCAGCGTTATATACCATCTGCAATATTATTCTACATCAAAAAGAAGAATTGGTTTTTGTTAGCGTTTGGTATATATTATGTTAGGTGATCTGATATAGATGCTCACTTATGGTCCTTTTGGTTGTGGATCATAATACTTATATATAGACTGTAACCAAGTGTTTTGGTTGGGTTGTGATTGGTGATGTTATGATACTAAGCTAATGCATCAAATCATACAGGTTTTAGAGCACCCCTCAAGTGCTCTGCTAATTTAATTTTATTCTTTGCTGATAAAAAAAAAGTACATTAATAAATATTAAAAGCCTTGTGTACCCAAATGCATGCAAATACATCAGAAACTATACCTTCGATCAAATTTATTTCATTAAATTATTTTCTATATAATTATAGTTTTCTGAAATTGAAACAAATTCATGTGTGGTGTTAAATTTAACAGCGTATGCCAAAAAAACAACACCTTGAAATAATTTTCCAAGATTGCAAGAACATCTTAAAATCAACAATTCTAAGACAAATCCAATCTCTTATCTGCATCAATGTTTTTTCGAAAATTTCACATTAATTATAAATAAGATAATTTCATAATATATAAGTGGATACAAATTTAAAAAAAAATTTCCTTTCCGAAATTCTTTAATTCAAAACCCGAATTCCTTGTACTACAAACGAGTGTGACTTCTTCTATCTCCACCACCAATTAACGTCATTATAACGAACTAGAAAAGATTAAACACATGAATGATTTCAAATGCAACCATTGTTATATGTTTCTGTCACTTTTTTCAATGGGGACTTGACTCCACCAAATAAAGTGTTGTTACAAGTAGCAGAACTAATCAAATGAGTTCATATCTTCTCGTAAATTCATCAACCACTAATGATGAGCATGAAATACTTTTGTTTATCATATCGTACCTAATTTCCTAAGCATTAGGTGAGATGTACCTGCAACATTCATGTGCAACTCAAAGACATGATAGCCACTGTTTTTTCCTAATAATCTCTGTTGGAGATTATTGATGAAATGATGTGTATAAAGAAAAGATAATTTTCATTTATAAACTTTTTTTGTCGGCAAAAGTATATATATATATATATATATATATATATATATATATTTATATATATATATATTTATATATATATTTTTTATATTTATATATATATATATATTTAAATAATAAGATATTTGTGATACTCTAACCTTTATACACATACATATACTTTCATTTATAAAATAATTTTAGAGATTAATGTAACGTAACAACTTCAAATTACAAAATCATAATAAAACCCTAACTCATGAATCCTAAACCTTACATTTTAAACCCTAAACCTAAAGCCTGTTTAGTGTAAAAAACCTAAAAATTAGCTGTGTATTATTATTCAATCATAAATTATATATATGACTTTAAAAAGTTATAAAAAAATGTTTTTGTTTTCTGTGTATTAATTAATAGTACAAGCAATATTTAAACTTGTTAGTATACGTTCTTATTTTGTTTCAAATTTATTGACAAAAAGAAGAAGATGAACATTTTCCTCCAATAAGGAGTTTTGATGATGATGATGATAATGATGACTTATGAAGAAGTATGGAAGATTTGATGATGATGCATGGAAAAATGTTGAAGACTTAAAAGAATACTTCAATTTAAAAGATACATTGAAGACTTATGGGTTTAGTTATTTAGGTTTTGTAATATGTGTATGTTATTTGAAATAGTTAAATTAGTATGTCAAGAGTCAAAAGGCAAAACCCATGTACCAGAGCACTAAGAGAATTTTATTTATTTGCAAAACTCACTGGAATAATCGATTATTCTTAGTGATAATCGATTATCTCAATTAAAACTGATTTTTGAGAAAAGCCTCTGGAAAATCGATTATCATTGCTGATAATCGATTATCACCTACTGATAATAGATTATCCTGACTGATAATAGATTATCACAGCAAGAAAAATATTTTCATAAAAGTTTCTGTGATAATCGATTATGATAATCGATTATCTATGGCAGTTGCGACATAACTTTTCATATTTTTAACCTAATTTCTAAATAGGCTTCTATAAATAGAGTGGTAGGCTTTCATTATCAAAATACAGAAGTTAGAGAAGTCTGAGTACTTGAGAACTCTCTGTGGGAAGACTTTGAAAAACCTAGTGTGGGTAGAGCGATAACTTTCATCAAGTGGGATCTTGAGTGATTGAGTGTTGCTGCTGTTGCTAGGAGAAGCCGGTCATCCTTTGTGTGATTCAAAGGAGGTGTTCATTCCTTGTGTGATTCAAGGAAGATGTTTTCATCCCTTGTGAATTTCAAGGGAGGTGTCTTCATCTCTTGTGTGATTCAAGAGAGGTGTTTTCTAAACCCTAATTTTTCTTATCATTGATTATAAGTTTTGTTTATTTTAGTGATTGAGTTAATCTCGTTTTTGAGAGATTAACAACTGGACGTATGGTCTTTTGATCTGAACCAGTATAAATACTTTGCGTAATTTTCTCTTCTCTACTCTTTTTATTTTATTGTGTTTATCAAAATAAAGGAAATAATTTTAATTGATCTTTGATATTAAAAGGGAAATTTTTAAAAGCACAATTTTTATTAAGAACCCAATTCACCCTCCTCTTGATTTTTGTCCAAACGCTTAAACATTCTGCTAGGCAATATCAACAAAATTGATGTAGGTTATTCTATCAAAACTTCATCTATAAGAGACAGAGATTCGATAGAGTCACCGTCCAGAGAAAGTGAACTCAATTCTGTTACATCCAAAATTCCAGACTTCTGAAGAAACCGAAATTTTATGAAGGACATTTTTTTTTCTAAAGTGACTTTATTTAAGTTGCATAAACACAGTTATTAGTCCATATGTTAGGTGTAGATTTTCTTTTTCTGTGCATGATAAAGTAGATTAGTCCATGAATCGTATTCGTGTCCTTGTTCCATTCATCACGAAAATAAAATTTAAGGAACTAAAAGTATAAAAGGTTCCAAGAAATTGTAAACGACGACATGGATGGTTTCAACTTGGAAGAAAAGAAAAGAAAGGAGAACACTAGTGTCAGTACAGGGAAATTAATATCGGTCAAAAACTCACACTGATAATAACAAATGGACATTAACTGTTAAATAATTTGAGAATTAATTCATTAGCATTCACTTTTCAAAATTATGATATCATATTTTGAAAGTCAATTCTCTCTTACTTTTATTATTCTAATATTTCATGTCGCTCAAGACTATTAACGTTGTTTTTCAGAAGTTGTCGCTCGAAGAATTCAGGGAAAAGTCAAGGAAAGATAATCCTAAAGAACAAAGTTATAATAATAATATATGTGTGTTCTCAAAATTTGAAAGATAAGTATAAAAAGATATAACTTTTCTCAAGGATTGAAAGAGATAAAAAGAAATGGAGAGTCATAATCACATCTTTTATACCATTTCTTTCACAAATGCATGAACTACATCCATGTCGTCATAATCACATCTTTATACGAGTGCGGCTTCCGCATTCTCACAGATACAATCTGTATTGAGAAACGAGATCATCTCAGTTCAAGGGATAAATATATTTTGGCCTAATTCATGGATAAATACATATGGGTTCAGGCATACAAATGTACATCACTCAAGTATACAGATGTACATCTCAGCCTAAGTCATAGGTAAGAACATATGGACCCAGGTATACAGACGTATATTCCTCAGACATACAAATGTACATCTCGGCCTTAGTTCTGGGTAAGTACATATGGACCTAGGTATATCCTAGGAAGCTCCGACACGGCGTTGGAGCCACACTTCCCCGTTTTGGAGGCGCACCGGACACCGACACCTGCGGAAGCGCACACGACGCGGTGTCAGACGCTGTTATTTGGGCCGGACATGGCCTTCTCGCCTTCTCTCTGGACACACGGAAAAGACACGTTTGCGGTGCTGTAAAGAGGTGGAACGCGGACGCCGTTGCAGAGTTGCCACCGTTTATCTTTGCAGGAAAAAATAGAGATTCCATGGAGAAGAGAAGATAGGAAAAGAAAAGTTAGGTGAAAGAAAAAAAAATATGAAAACAAAACCTAATCATATTCTTATTAATTTAATAATTTAGTTATTTTATATAATAAATTTGTTTTAATTTCATTTCTATTACATTAATTTATATGATTATATAATTAATATATTTTACTAGATATATGTCCTGTATTTCAAATAAATATAAATAAATTTTTTATATAAAAAATAAAAATAAAAATAAATACATAAAGGCTTAAATACCTTTTTGTTCCTTATTTTCGTAGTGTTTGTTGAGGATGGTCCTCATTTTGACAGAATGTTTAAAATGATCATCATTTTTATCGAATATTTAAAATGGTCCTCATTTTCGCAATTCGTGTTTTATTTGGTCCTTTTCTGTGACGCCGTTTAAATCATTAATAGAACATTGTACACGTGACACGGTTTGTACTAGGGTGTGTTATGTGTACTGTACAATGCTCCGTTAATGATTTAAACGACGTCACAGAAAAGGACCAAATATGAATTGCAAAAATGAGGACCATTGTAAACATTCGGTAAAAATGAGGATCATTTTAAACATTCTATCAAAATGAGGACCATCCGCAACAAACACTGCGAAAATGATGACCAAAAAGGTATTTAAGCCAATACATAAATAATCTTAACTAAAAATCTTAACAAATATATAGAATTAAAACTAAAAATTTTAACAAAATAATCTTCAAATATATCTATTTGAATATCTTTATATCTCATCTTTTAATAATAAAAACCGTATACATGTCCTATAAATACATAAAGAGACTTACAAAATATACAAAGAAAAAAGAAATCAATTAGAGGAAAAAGAAAGAAACGTTGAGATTTAGTGAGCAAAACATATAATCATTGCAAAAAAAGATCTTGGAGGAAGAAGGAAGAAGCTCGGATAGAAGAATAAGAAGAGATATATTTTGAGCAGAAAAAAGAAGTAAATATTGAAGAAAAAAAAGTGTGTAGAAAAAGGTAAATAGTCTTTACGTCTCTTCTCTTTCTATCTATTAAATTCTTTTCTTTCTTTTTATCTATTACATGCTATCCACACCCTCTTTTCCTTCTACTTATTAAATCTATATGTTAAATGTTAATAATTTAACTTTTTAATACTTAATGTCATATTCTATGCATCCATCATATTGCTATAACTTATACATGTGAGGGTACTACGTTCCTTGTTCTTTTTACAATATAAAATAATTTAATAATTTAACATTATTTTAAAAATATATTCTATTATAAATAATTATATTTTATATTTATTATTAGATTATACATGATACTTTATTAGTTTTAAATTTTAGATTACAATACATACACATGCGTTACATAAATTTAATTTATTTTATAATTTAAATTATGAACATAAAATTATAAGTTTTATATTTTGAATTTAATTTTATAAATATATTATGTATAAAAATTATTTAAATTATATTTTTGTTTTATTTTTAATTATAAATATTAAGTAAATTTTTTATTTTCAATTTATTTTATTATAGGAAATTAAGATGGGTAGACCTAATCAAGCTATTGGATAAGAAGATGAAACAAAACCTCTTTGGAGATATTTTGCAAAGATAAGAAAAACTCTTGGTGGTGGAAACTATATGGTCAATTCTAGTTTGTGTGATTTTGAATTTAATGGATCTTACACTCGAGTGAGAGCTCATCTCTTAAAAATTAAGGGAAGAGGAGTTAGAGTTTATCCAAAGGTGAATCTGTCAAAACTTATTGAGCTTAAAAGATTGGATAATGAAGCAAATTTGAAAATAGAAAATTCAAAGAAGAAAAAGGTATCTCTACCACCTGTATTCGAGGAAAGAAAGTAAACAAGCAGTGGTGGTGTTCACCAAAAACTCAAAGGTCCTTTAGAAGCTTCTTTTAACATTCAAGCTAGAGATGCTCTTGATTGTAAATTGCAAGGATGTTTTATTCTTCAAGATTAGCCTTTTATCTCGCAAGAAGTCCTTATTATAGGAATATCTTTTCTTACGTTGCCAATACTTCTAACCTTAGTGGATATGTACCACCATCATATAATAAATTGAGAGGTCCATTACTTGAAAAAGAAATAGAGCTCATGTAGAAAATTCATGGAAGCAAAAAGGTGTGACAATTGTTAGCGATGGGTGGAGCGACCCTCAAAGAAGACCTCTTATCAATTTTATGGTTATCAATGAACCGTGTCCATGTTCTACATTTTTTTTTAATTTAGACATTTTCTCGTGTCCGTGTCCGTGTCTAGGCTTCATAGCGTATATCCCTCAAGCACACAAACATACATCTCAGCCTAAGTCATGTGTAAGTAAATATGGGCTTAGACATACAGGCGTAAATCCCATTACATATTGACTAAGACATACAAACGTACATCCCAATACATATGAGCTCAAGCATACAAACATCCTAGTACATATGGATTCAGGCACACAGATGTACATCCTAATACATATGAACTTAGGCATACATACGTACATCCTAGTTCATATGGACTCAGGCATACAAGCGTACATCACAAATGAAATATAGAACTATAAGAGTGCATTCAAGAATATTGGCAGCATAAGGGAATGTAACGACAATAATTGTTATGGTAGGTCATTCATGGAGTTTATTAGTATTTACAAAAGGAATATTACAAAGTTAATGAAGTCAAGATTAGACTCAGGTAATATAAAAAAAGGTTCAGTGTCCAAGGTAAGGAACCTATCTTTGCATTCATCTTTTACTCACACCTAAACTAGAAGTATTACTGACTTGAGTATCGAAGTGCCTGCAAGTATCCACCCTTCAATTTAAAAAAATAAATAAATAAAAATTGACATTCTCCTTCCTTGACTTCAATGAAATTTGCTTAAAGTAAAGTTATGCATCTCTCAAACTTCCAATTTTGACTAAGATAAATTGAAAGCTATGTGTCTCTCTAACAATTCCAGTAATTTATCAGGAAATTGTTTTCTAATTTTCACTAAGATAATTCGAAAGTTATGTGTTTTTGTAAACAATTTCATACATGGAACACAAATTCTTCTAAAAAATCTTGTTGGTAAGAGGAGATTTCATCTAAATGATTTCAATTCATAAGTCAAAATAACTTAGCACGAATTTAAATTAAGTTGAGTTGAAAAAAAGAGTTTAACTTTTACTAGCATAAATACAGACGCTATCATGTATGTGTATATGTATTTTTTAAATATGTATAATTACATCAGTAGGGAATGATATTGTAATGTTATTAAGTTAATATATAAAATAAAATTATATTTATTAAAAATAAAGTGAAATATATCAGAAAAAGAAGAATAACCGTTGATAAATAAAAAAGAGAAATAAACAATTTTATAAAAACTTGTAAAAATAACAGTCAATTTTCAAAAATTTAATAAAATAATTATATTTTAAAAGGTAAAATTGATATTTTTAAATATGAACACAAAAGAGAGAATTCTCTTTATACATTATTATAAATTATAGATTAATTATTTAATAATATTTTTAATTCATTTATCAAATTATAAAATGATTATTTAATTTTAGAATATACTCTTTATAATAATATTTAATAAAGTAAGTAAATATTTTAATTATATAAATGAAATTTCTAATAATTATATAAATTAAATTAAAAAAACAAAATATAATTTAAGTTAATCCAAAAGTTATCATAATGAACCAACCATTTGAATCAATCGGATTGACTTTAACAATTTTATATATCTAAAAGTTATCATTTTTTAAAATATGCCCATACTAATTTAATTTTAATAAAAAATGCCAAATAAAAATATATGCAAAGAATATTTTACAAGAAAAATTATAATAAAGGATAAAGGATGAAAATAAAAAAATAAATAAATCATTGTCCATTTTAAAATATAAAAAGGCATAGACAGAAATGGAAGGCAAGTGAAGAAAGGCCGAGCAAAGAGCATTGTACCTTGGATCTCGCATAAACATGGGAACCGCTTGGAGAAGAGCCTTTTGCACTAGCCACTCAGAATCCACACTACACTCCAAAAGCACCACCCACAGCCCCTCTCCTTCTCCCGGAACCTGCGCCAGATTCAACTTCCTCTCCTCGCCGTCATTGCACCACCACCCTCCCTCTTCCCCTCTCTCCCTCTTCAAAAACACCTTCAAATTCAGAGTAAGGATCCTTCTTTATTTATCTTCCGCTCTTTTCCTTTTCATTTCTAACACTAATTACTGTTACCTTGAGATAACAGAGTAATTGCGGAATCTGTTCGAATAGCGTGAAGACGGGACAGGGAACTGCCATTTACACTGCAGAGTGCGGTCACGCGTTTCATTTCCCTTGCGTTCTTTCCCATGCACGCTCCCACGTCTGCCCCGTCTGTCATGCCACGTGGAACGACGTTCCGCTCCACCAAAACGACGCCGTCCTTCCCACCGTTCGAACCCCAAACCACAAACAACTCGCTCCTCTTTCCTCCAAATCGCTACCTTCCTACGACGACGACGAGCCTCTACCTTCTTCTCTCACGTGCTTCACGCAAATCCTTCCAATTCCTGAAGCCGATGAAAGCACGCACCAGGATGAAGAAGAAAACGACGATGTACCAGACTTCCCTGGCTTTTCTGTCCTTCCGAAACCTCAATCCTCGTTGCGACACTACGCTGAGACAAAAACTGTACGAGTCAAGCTCATGCAGGAGTGCGCGGTCATATCAGTTTCGCAAAGCTTCGAAACTCGTGCTTTGGTTTTACGAGTCAAGGCTCCGGCACCGTCGCCGCCGTTGCGACGACGGCAGGCGATGGATCTCGTGGCGGTGCTTGACGTTGGCAACGGTATGAACGGGGCAAAGCTTCACGTGTTAAAGCGCGTGATGCGACTGGTGATATCCTCTCTCGGGGCGGCTGACCGGCTTGCCGTCGTGGCTTCGTCGGCTGATTCGGAGCGGTTGTTACCTCTGCGCAGAATGACGGCTCAGGGACAACGCACGGCTCGGCGCGTGGTGGATCAGGTCGAGGTCGTGTGTGGCCAAGGATCAGGTCGTGAAGAAGTGCTTAAGAAAGCGGGGAAGGTTCTCGAAGATCGCAGAGAGAAAAATCCTCTAGCGAGGATTTTGCATCTATCTAACGGTAATGACAACTGCAAGAACAGTAATCAACGGAGATGCTTGAACTACGTGTCCTCTCTCGGGTTCGATTGTGTTGAAGTTCCGGTTTATTCGTTTGGGTTCGACATAAAAAAGACCGGTTTAACACCCGAACCGTTTGAGGATGATTTTATCGAATACATTAACAGAACATTGAGTTTGGCGGTGCAGGATTTAAGAATTCAGCTTGGCTTCTCTGCGCCGGCTGAAATTCGAGCCGTTTATTCATGCAGCGGAGGACCCACCGCGCTAAGCGTAAACTCAACCCGGCTTGGTGATTTATACGGCGAAGAAGAGAAGGAGTTGTTGGTGGAGGTCAGAGTGCCAACGTCAGCATTAGGAAACCATCACGTGTTGACAGTGCGGTGTTTCAGCAAAGACCCAGCGTCTCAAAAATTCGTGCACAGTGCAGAACACCCATTTACGGTGGTGCCGCCGAAGAGTTCTTCTCCCTGCGGCGGCAGGGTTGAGCGGCTGAGGAACGTGTTTATAACGAACCGAGCCGTAGCCGAGTCAAGGAGGATGGTGAAACATAATGAGTTTTCGAGCGCTCATCATTTGCTTGCTTCGGCTCGCGCGCTTCTAGTGCAGTTCGGCTCCGCTGAGGAGTACGTGCGCGGCTTGGACGCGGAGCTTGTAGAGCTTCAGTGGAGAAGACAGCACCGGGAGACGGTGGGGACGGGGCGGAGTGGAGAGAGCGAGAGGGAGGTAAGGTTGGTGGATGACGGAGGCGAAATGTTGACGCCGACATCGGCTTGGAGAGCCGCTGAGAAGCTGGCTAAAATGGCTAGGATGAAGAAATCGTTGAACAAAGTTAGCGACTTGCACGGCTTCGAGAATGCTAGGTTTTAATAAACAATGCCAGATAACGTTGGTCCCTGAAAATGTACAAAATAAAGTTAAGTTTGTGTAATAAGTGTAGCTTTTACTAGAATTATGTAACATAGGGTGTTACCCTTTCCATGCATTGCAAAAGAAAGGGTGTGGAATCTAGTATGTGTAGTTTATAGCAAGCACATGTTACGAAACTCTGAAGCTAGCACACTCGTATAGACATGTGAATTGACATGTAAATGCTGGAACAAGATAATGTTTTCTGTTGTCCTATTTTTTTTTTTTTTTTTATGAGGGGGGTAAGAGTTAGGATTTTGGGGAATGAACATTTTTGTAGTGGGGCTAATGATGAAGAATCGGACTAAAAAGCTTAAATTGATTTTTTGGTTGAATAATAATATTGTGTAGGACAGCACATAAAATGAGCACATAAAATGAAGAGGGTTGGACGAATAATGATGAACAAATGATTACATTGAATAATGATAATGATAATAATTGGATGCTTTTCCAAACTTTTTTTGTGAAACTCCTTATCTCAACCATTTTCGATTAAAAATTACATTGCAATCATTAGACATAATTGGGAAGTAGAATTCCACAGCTGGCCCAGTTTAACATTCTCCTCTTTTTGATTTTTACTTTGATCTTTAGTCTATTTAATGTCTTAGCCAAATATGTTGAAGAAAAAAGCCATTGAAAAAACCACTCTAGATATGTTAGTTCTATGTTAATTCTGACGTATATAACAGCAAAATCCCTCACAATTGACATGGTCACATAGATATATAGCTAAATTTGATGAAAAATCGAGAAATTGAGTCTAAAGGGTTATTCTTGATTATTGATATCATATGTCATCACAATTCAATTCAAAAACGTTCTCTTCCACCGGCCTCTGTCATCAGCGATTAGGAATTTAAATATGAATTTAAGTTTTACATTAATTAATTAAAGATGAAAAAGTAAAATATTATATAAAAATAAAAATTTATAAATTTATAAATTTATTATCTTAAAATTTTGGATTAAGAATAGTGTTAATGTCTTATGTGGTTCATCTCAAATCTTATTTATTTTGTTTTTTCCGAATGAAACCCTTCTTAAAACCTAACACCAACATATGTAATAATAATCTTTAACTTGTTGATGCCCACGTTTGTGTAAAGATGGTGTTGAATAAGAAATAATTATAGATAGATAGAAAAAGAGAAAGTTATATAATTGGAAGGTGATAAGAAGTAGCTATGCATGATTTTCAGAGATGTGGAACCCAACACAGCAATGTCTCAGTTGTCCAATCCATCAAAATCTGTTAGCATAAGCATGTATCTTCTATGCTAGCTGGCTGGCCATCCCTCTGCAAATATGTACTCTAATTGGAGTCATATAGTATGTGGCCACCGCTTTATTGTATCAAATAGAGAGTTTCATGTGTGCTAAAAAGAAACTATGTGCCACAAATGATTTGCATTTTACAATTTTTGACAATATAATAAAGGTTTGATTCATGTGGCTGAGACAAGTTATTTCATAGAAAAGGTTTGTTCTTAAGATATTTGAGTTCCTTTCCTAATTTCAAATTCTTACAAATAAACCATTGTATACTTTAGGGTTTTGACATCTTTTCAAGGGATGTTTGTTTTGACGGTAAATAAACAAAATATAGAGTGTGCGCTAAACTGGTCAATAAATATAAAAGGGGTGTTTGTTTTGATAGTAAATAAACAAATATAGAGTGTCCTAAACTGGTCAATAAATCATGTATATTACAAATAAGAATATAATATTTCAGTTACAAATTAAAATATATTTCTTTTTATTTTTTACTAAAATATATATCTTCTAGATTACAAGCTCAGTTAATTAAATCATATTTCTTATAAGACTAAGGTTGTGTTTATTTAAATCGATATGGATGAATTTGTTATTTCTTTGAATAGATTTAGAACTGAAAATGGGTGAATTTTAAGATGAAGTTTGTAAGTGATTTGATTGATATGATATATATAAAGAATTTAATGAATTAAAATTTAAAATTACTATTTTCCCTTATATTTAAAAAATTAATATATTATTATTGTTGTTGTAATAATTATTATTATTTAGAATTATATATATATGACAATATATATATATATATGACAATGATACTTTAACCCATTTTATTTTATCCACTTTTAACCTACCACTTCAATCATCATTAGATCATCACATCACATCACTAAAAAGAATCAAAATAGATTATCTAATGGTGATTGAAGTAGTAAATTAAAAATGGATCAAAAAAAGTGGATTAAAATATCATTTTCATATATATATATATATATATATATATATATATATATATATATATATATATATATATATATATATAAAATAAAG
>Ga0214544_1005780_pt1 | contig 23587 bp, 11 predicted proteins | sample CNSS3metaG_FD_160074 | JGI IMG/M metagenome (GOLD analysis project Ga0214544, IMG submission 160074) | Root nodule microbial communities from cowpea collected in UCLA plant growth center, Los Angeles, California, USA - CNSS3 | ecosystem: Host-associated > Plants > Roots > Nodule | place: USA...
TTTTCAACTTGAAAAGCTAGATCAAGATCCAACACACCTAAGTGAAATTGGACTTGCTCACTCCAGTCAGGAAAATTCAACCCATTAAAGACTGGAACAGACGAAGCATGCGAGTGTAAAGATACCGGAATAGAGACTGCAATTAACACATGCATAACATCAATGCTTTGAGCATAAGACTAAACGTAAAAACAGATTCAGATATAAACAATCATTCTATGCATACTAATGTTCTCCTTTGGGAGATCCAATAATATACAAACATAAACCTAATGATGCTAATCATATTATAACATTATTGATAATTAAAATATGCATCAACTAAAATCACCTATAATCATGTTCATTAATTATGAGAACAATTAATCAACCTTTGGGCGATCTTTAAATGTCTTATAATTAATGAATTTCAATTAATCCACAAATTTAATTATTCATAATTTAGCATCCATACTATGGGTAATTAAAATAAAAACATTAATAATTTGAAATCATATAAACTTTAAAATTTTGGTCACTTTGGTGACTAACAAAATTTATCATACTTAATTTCAAATAAATAAATACACATTTAATTGCTATAACAATAACAAACATAAATATTATTACAAATTAAAATAAAATTATTAATTATTTATATAAATAAAATAATTAATATTAATTTATTGGTGACGTAAACTAATAAAAAAATTCTAATAAACATCAATTATTCGATTTTGAGAAAAAAAGAAACAAACACAACCCATTCACGTTCGTGCGTCGGTTGAGAATGATTTTCATTCAATTAATAATATCATTTATTGCAATCATAACACACAATTCATGCTGCATCAGTTTATATATCAATGACATTAATATTCATCAATGACATTAATGGTTCACATCACTCTATTAATTGTATATCATTCCATTAATTATATGTGCTATTCAAATCATGGAAAAAGATGAAACTCTTTGCCAGATTCAACTACGCACATAACAGAAAAGCTTTCACCACAAACAGTGACAATGTCTTAACACGCGACTTGTTCCAATCAAAAGAGAAACGGTTATAATTTACATCAACGCAGCATAAAACAAATAAAACTCCTAAATCTTTAATTAGGATTTATAATATTAGGGACAAACATAACATCACATAATAGGAGAATCATAAATCCTACAACCTTAAATCATAAATTCTACAACCTTGCTCTAATACCACATGTCAAACGATCTTTAAGATTTATAATTCTCGCACGATAAATCATAATAGAGCACTAAACTTGATCTATGAGAAATCCTGTGAATATGCGTTCTTCACTTTATAATCTTGTGTGCTCTTCGACTACTCTCTCAATCTATCTCTTTGCCTTTCTTTCTCTTCTCACACGTTCTTGATGGATTTCTGTGAAAAGAACCTTATAGCCAGAGACAGAACCCCAATTCCTTTTATAAATCAACGTCCATCAAATTGGTTTTTATTTTATTTTTGGTTTTTATTTTATCTTTAATTCTAACAAGAATATCTACACTCGCTGGTAATGAATCTTAAGCATATATATTTAACTTCCTAGTGCCAATAAAATATCACCACCTACATAATTCTCGACCGTGCACGAAACTGCCCAACCCAACATCGTGGTAGCACTTATAAATTTAAGGCACTGATAAACCAAACACCACAGCAACACAAACCTCAAAAGAGGAAAACCATGGAGCAGTTATATCTCTCCCTTCTGCTGCTGTTTGTGTCCCTCATCTCTCTCTCCTTTTTCTTCCTTTTCTACCGGCACAATGCTGCTCGGTCCTCCATTGCTAACCTGCCACCGGGAAACATGGGTTTTCCGGTGATCGGCGAGAGCATCGAGTTTCTGTCATTGGGGTGGAAAGGGCATCCAGAGAAGTTCATATACGAACGCATGGCAAAGTACTCTTCCAAAGTGTTCAAGACCTCTCTCTTTGGAGAGAGAACAGTGATGGTATGTGGAGCTGCATGCAACAAGTTCTTGTTCTCTAACGAAAACAAACTCGTCATGTCTTGGTGGCCAGACAATGTGAACAAGATATTCCCATCCTCGCTTGAAACAAACTCTAAGGTTGAAGCCAAGAAGCTGAGACACATGCTTCCTCAGTTTCTCAGCGCCCAAGCTCTCCAACGTTACATTGGCATCATGGACACCGTTGCTCAAAGACACTTTGCTTTAGAATGGGAAAACAACACCTCTGTCACCGTGTTCCCCTTGGCCAAGAGGTGCTTATTCACTGTTAACATGTTTTTCACCTGAGACACTAATGGAATATTGGCTAGTCCCATTTTAAGTCAACTTGTTAGCGTATAGGATGGTTTTTCCTTACTTGCATGTGACAAGTTTTATATAATTCAAACTTAGAAAACAAGACAAAATGGAATAAGGTTTTAGTGTAATTAATTAACAACAAAGAATTGCAACTGAAGTTGACTGCAAACCTAGTATTTAAAACAATATAGTAAAAACGGAACCTCGGATCGGATCCTAGATCGTTTGATATTTGACGTTGTTTTTTTCACCAGGTATACCTTCTGGGTGGCTTGCCGTTTGTTTATCAGCGTTGATGATCCGATGCAAGTGGAAAAATTGTTGGAGTCTTTCAATAAAATAGCCCCAGGAATCATGTCAGTGCCCATTGACTTGCCAGGAACTCCGTTCAACAGAGCCATCAAGGCCTCCAAGTTCATTAAGGAGAAGCTGTTGAAGATTATGAGAGAGAGGAGAGAGGAGCTGGCTAATGGAACAGCGTCACAAACTCAAGACATTTTGTCTCACATGTTATCATCATGCGATGAGAATGGACAATATATGACTGAAAACCTTATTGCTGACAAGATCCTTGGCCTGTTGATAGGAGGCCACGACACTGCAAGTTCTGCATGCACCTTTGTCGTCAAATACCTTGCCGATCTCCCTCCCAATATTTATGAAAATGTCTATCGAGGTATATATATGATTCTCTTAATTACTTCGTCTTCTTATTACATGGTTAATAACCATAAGCTATTATTATTAAACTCTTGTATGATGATTTTGGTCAGAACAAATGGAGATTGCAAAGTCGAAAGCTCCGGGAGAATTGTTGAATTGGGAGGACATCCAGAAGATGAAATATTCGTGGAACGTTGCTTGTGAAGTAATGAGGCTTGCCCCTCCACTCCAGGGGGCTTTCAGGGAAGCCATGGATGACTTTGTGTTCAATGGATTCTCAATTCCAAAAGGGTGGAAGGTATTACAATTAATTTAGCTGAATGCATATGGTCCTATATATAAATAGAAAGATTTGATTTAGAGTGTTTTGTTGGTGATGCAGTTGTATTGGAGTGCAAGCTCAACACACAGGAATCCAGAGTGCTTCGCAGAGCCAGAGAAGTTTGATCCGAGTAGATTCGAAGGAACAGGACCAGCTCCTTATACTTATGTGCCATTCGGAGGAGGACCGAGAATGTGCCCTGGAAAAGAGTATGCTCGAATGGAAATATTGGTGTTCATGCACAACTTGGTGAAAAGGTTCAAATGGGAAGCCATTATTCCTGATGAGAATATTTTTATTGATCCCATGCCTGTTCCTGCCAAAGGCCTTCCCGTTCGTCTTTATCCTCACCAACCTTGAAAGGACTTCTATTTTTATATTAATTCTTCGACCAATCTTCCACCACTCCCAACCTTTAGTATCAATAATGTCTCTCTTCTTAATTACACATACATTGTGTTTATGGGACTTGCAAATAATCTTTTACACCACTGTCACAAATATCATGCTAAACAATGTAAAAAAGTTAAATTAAAGACGTATTTTGAGTTGGAAAATAATTTATAAACACATCTATTACACACTTATTTTTTTCTTCCTATCATTTTTCTTCTTATAGTTTGAATGATTTTCGTTAAACAAAAAAAGTATTATAGAAATTATAGATAATCCTAAAACGATTTATAGTTTTTTTTTATCGACAATAACAGATATATTAAAATGAAATAATAGGATTAGCTAAACTCATATGAAAAAACAAAAACTAAGAGTCATCTTATGAGCTCCTCTTCTATCCATTATTATTACAGGTCAGTATACCCAAAAAATAATAATATTTTAATTATTAAATTTTAACAATTTTCTTTTAGAACCTGAACTATCATGTTTTAGAACATAAAATATCAATATTTTAATTAATTTTGAAATATTAAAAATGAGAATAAACTTATTTCTGATATAGTTTATTTTCAACAATAGCAATTCACATGTTAAGCCTAGTCTTCAAAATCGTGACGCTTGTATAAGTGTAACCTTTTTTTTATATTTCAACAACTTACCTGTAAAAAAGAAAAACAACATAGCACTGTAATTCCCTAAGTTTCACCGATCTTTCTGCATTGTGTCTGACATGATTTGAAATAAAATAAACACAATAATAATCGATTAAGAAAAAAAAACTGAAAATCTAAAATAAAATAGAAAAAACCTTGATGAAGGAAAGTATCACGAACAGTGGCGGAACTTGGACAAAAAATGTAGGGGAGCCAAATAGATTTGTTATATATAATTTTTTTTAGTTAGAAAAAAAGCTCTTCATCTTTTCTCTTCATTTTCTCTGCTTAAAATAAACACACATAATAGTAGAATTTAAAAAAAAAAATATTACTATCATTCACTATTATATCATGCTATTATTTTATGATACCAAACCATGAATACCATTTTAGATAAACTCTTCGTACCTTATCAATTTGATTTTGTGGTATTGTCAAATTTGAGACCGTTTTTCTCGCGTTGTAATGAATTTTTAAATTCATTATATTATAACTCTAAGAACTTTAGATATTTGTTTTTTATTGTCTTGAATTCTTGGTTCTCATAAAACCTACCTCTTAAAAAAAAGAGAATCAATTTTTTTACTTTTTATCATAATCTTTCTAATATAAATTTATCATCTCTCGCCTATCTAAAAAAAATAAAATTTATATTCACAAATCACAATGCAAAACATAACAAAACTCATACCACTTTAATTAAAAAAGCAACACTTTTAAAAAAATTTACCATAAGCAGCAAAAAACACAAAATCCCTAAATTTCACAATTAAGGATTATAATAATATGGAAAAAATTATAACTAAGGTTCATACCAATCTCATAAAAGAATCCCTAAAATCATAATTAGAGTTTTATTAATTTGGGATCAACTTAATTTGGGATAAACATTCTAAAAAAATCATAATAAAATATTAACCTTGATCTGAGAGATCATGCAATAATGTATACTTCAATCTCAATTTATGTGTTTTTCAACCTCTATTTCCCAATCTATCTCTTTGTATTTATTTCTCTTCACACACTTTCATCATAATTTACATGGTGGAAAGATCTTATGACGAAAAAAAAAAATCCTAATCTCTTTTATAAATCAATGTCTCCATTAAATTTTTTTATTTTATCTTTTATTATAATTTTTCATAATATAAACTTAATATAAATAATATATAAATATAATTTAAAAAATATATAAAAAAAATCAAAAAAATCAAAAAAAAAATAAAAAATGGGGGAGCCACGGCTCCTCCCTGTCACCACATAGGTCCGCCAGTGATCATGAACCAATATTTAATAAATTTAAGGATCAACGCCACAAGAATTGTATTTTAAAAAACTTTAAAAACGGTAAAAATATTTTCAAAAATCTAATTTGGATTTCATAAATCAAATCCAGATAGTTGAATTAAATATAAATCCAAATTTGAATATTTAGATTAAGTTTTAAATCTAAATCAAAATATTTTTGTCAAAGTTTTAAATCTAAATTCATTTTTTTAAAAATAATTTAAATTTAATTTTTAGATTCATAATTTTTAATAAAGAATAATTTTTTTATAAATTAATTTTAAATTCAATTACGTGTTTTCCAAAAATAAAGTAATAATTTCATCTAATAAATAAATATATAAAAGTTTTAAATAAGATCTAAAATATTACAAAAATATAACAATATTACACTACAAAAATATAATTTTTATTAGTAGTATGTTACTAAACCGTTAAAAAATAAAATAAATTTTGTTAATTATTTAAATCGCTGCAAATTTTACACTCCATTTCAAAACCATGATATGAGTTTAGTTCGGTCGTGTTTTCTCTGAAAAATTAGGAAGCTCCGACACGTCATAATAATGGTGCCTCACATGAACGACGTACACACACTGCGTCAAGCATGCTCTGTAGGGTCAGACACGCTCTGTTTAGGGACACGTTGGAGAAGACACGGTTTCTATTATTTTTATCAATTGATAGTTTGGAAAGTACTACTTTTATGGGGGTATAGGAAGAAAAACAGGGAGGTGCGGGAAGAAGCACCTCACTTGCATTCTTCACTATCCCAAATTTACCATTTTATCCTTAATTAATTTATATTTGACAATGGGCGAAAAGGAGTGGAAGAGTAAATATCATTTACTGCGACAACGTATTTTGTCTGAGCTGCACCCCCAATTATTTTCACAGCTTCTTTCTCTCTCCCATTTCTTCTTCAAGTCCTATGTGCTTTTTGAGTGTTAATATTAGTTTTGTATTTTTTTTTTGTTATGTGAAACAAATTTCAAGAAAAAGCGAAATGAATTTCAAAATCCGTTTCAAGAAAAAGCGAAATGAATTTCAAAATTCGTTTGTTTTTTTTTTGTTTAGAAACAGAATTCGTGATCCGTTTCAGAAAAGTATGAAACCAATCTCGAAATTCATTTCAGAAGTTTCCATTTTTTTTTTATGAAACGGCTTTTGGGATCCGTTTCATATTGTTCTGAAAGGGATCACGAATTCCATTTCACAAATTTTAAACTTTTTTCCAGAAATGGAATTCGTAATTAGTTTCAAAAAATTATGAAACGGATTTCAAAATTCGTTTCATAAATTTTCATGTTATTTTATGAAACGGATTTCGAGATCCAGTTCATACTTTTCTGAAACGAATCACGAATTTTGTTTTTAAAATTTAAAAAATATATACTTTAAATAAATTAAAAATAGTTATAATACAATGAATAATTTTTTAATTTACAGCTTAAATAATTTTTAATTTAATTTGTTTTACAATTTTTCTTTTATATAATTAATTAAAAAATAAATTAAATAAAAATTTAAAATAAGTTCAACTTTAAATTAAAAAATAATATATATATATATATATATATATCACTCTCTTAACCATGAAGTCAAGAAAATAAATATTAAAACTGAAATAAAATAAAATAGAATATTAAAAAAAACACAAAATGAATACCGAATTGGATCTCAAAATCCGTGTCTGGAAATTGTGAAACGGATTCTTTTACTGTTTTTTCTCTTTCTTCATTCATTTAACTTTAACTTTAGGCAAAATTAGAAATAAAAGAAGTTTTGAAGGTAGAGGAGAAATGATTTGGAGTGCAGGAAGAAGCCCGTATCAATTTTTGGGTGAAGCCCAGTTTGAATGGATCAGGAGGGTTTGGGCCATCGCCTCTATCATTTTCACACTTTCCCAAGTTTTTTATTTTTTTCTTCTAAGCTCTCGCTTTCCACTCCTCCCACCCTCTCTTCTCTTTCCTTCCCTTCCTTCTACCCTTCCGGGATCAGATCTACTTCCCTCACCACTCCTCCTTCGCGGTGCGTCACGCGCCACTATCCCTCTAAACTGACGCAGGCAACTCCCTCTTCTTGGTGTCATGCTTCTGTATTTCATGTTCAATTTTTAGGTTTTTCATCATCGTTTGCATGATTTTGCATTATTCTAATAGTTTCCTTTATCAATCGGTTGTTCTTCATTTTTCCTTCTAGCTCATCATCTCATCGCTGGAGGCATGCTTTGTAGAGTGCTAGGGTACTGTTATTTCGAATTTGTCAATTTCAACTATTTTATTTTATTTTTCATATGTTCGGTGTTAAACGATGTTATTGCAACTTTATTTCATTTTTTTGGTGTATGACGAATGAACCAAAATAAATAAGTAGTTCCCCACGTTCCATTTGTTACTAAGGCATGTCCCAACCTGTTTGGTCACTTCTACTCATGTAGTTTTGTCCTTAGCTTCATTGTCTCCCTTCTTCCTGCACAGTAATTTCGTTTCATCACTCTTAACAAATTCGGGGCTCTTCACATTTATGTTAGTTCAGTTTGGGTTTTTTCTGTGTCTTTCTCTTTCGCAACATTGTCGTGATCATGAATCATGTCATGATGTTCATGCACCTTCCCCCCCGCCCCGGCCCATTTCTTGTTACTGATGGTGTTGGTTGAAGTTGTTGATATGGAGTGTAAAAGGCTTTATCTTTCTTTGGTTCTTGTAAAACTAAGATATTGAGGCATGGTTATTGTTGTTGTATGTTGATGGATTTGAGTTTTAGGGTTTCTAGTGGTGTGATCTGCTGATTATCCTTAAAGTGTTAAGGTGAAACATCAGCAACGAAAGTAAACTTTGCTACATTACCAAATACGAAATGGCGGAAAATAGATTCTGTGTAAATTGATGGTTCAAATGCTACTTGTTGCCATTTTACTCCTTTAACTGTATTGTTCAACAAGCTAGTCTCTCAAAGATATGAAATAGTAACCAAACTCATCCTTTTATTCTCTGACTTTAGTTTTTCACGACAACGAATGTGATGTTTTAGTTCTTTGAGATACAAATTTGGTTGTAAAAATCTGCAGACTAATGAAGTCCTTAGAAACTTTTTGCCTGTATGATCAATTTAGAATTTTAATCTAAATTTACTTCACATTGATTATTGGTTGCAGATTATTTTTCGAGGATTAAATAGCTGTCATTTATTAGACTTTTATGATGGATGTTGCAAGAGCAGTGTAATTATTGTTTGTCCTCTTGTATGCTTAAGCTAAAAATTCTGTATCTATTTCCTTGTTCATTTTATTCTTTCATTAACGTGAAGTTTGTGAGGATGGGGATAGCCAAAACATGAACCTTTATATAGTAAGCATCCAATTCTTTTTATTTTCCTTTTCTTTTATGGTGATAGGAAGTAATGCTATTTGAGTCCTTAAATTATCCAGTATACAGATTTTTCATCAATATGGCGAAATGAGATTGTCAAAAACTGTTGAGTTAGTTTTAAAATCCTACAATTTGCCTCATTATATTCAATGTTTTAAAAACCGTCACATTGTTTGTCTTTAAGTCGGGGACTTACCCTGTAGATTAGATGAACCAGCATTCACTTCAAACAGTTCATAATTTCTTCTTTCTAATATGGCAGACTCTTCCTTTGGAATTTTGAAAGAAAGAGGGTATTCTTTTATGGATTGATTGAATGATATTTAGTATGCTTGTGGTGCAGTGTGATGAAATGGAGCATGCTTAAAATTCAAAATTTTCAACTTAAATTGCATTAAGAAAGAATTGTATCAACTATGCGTATACATCACTGTTTTGGTGGAGGTTTGGTCCTCGCGCCACTGTATTTTTCTTTTCAAAGTTTTCTGAATTTATCAAATGGATAATTTTCTCTGTTTATAGTAACTCTATTTGGAAAACAACATGAATTTTTTATGCATTTCAATGTGCTGTCAATCATTAATTATTACGTGTTTTATTTGATGTGGGAATTATGTTTTCTTAGTAAAGTGTTTATGTTGAGTCTTGCTCTTGAAAGGCCTTGGATAATTTATTCCTCATATCAGCACTTCCATTTTCTTGGAATCCTAGTGGTATTTACGTTTTGATTTTTTTATTGCAGTATATGATCAACAATGGCATCTGAAGAAGTTCTGAAGGTTGTTTTCCCTTTCCTGGAGGGCGTTGATCTTGCTTCTTGCATGGCTGTTTGTAAGCTGTGGAAAGACATAGCTGGAGATGATTTCTTTTGGAAATGTCTGTGTGCCAAGAGATGGCCTTCAATCTGCAAGCGACCTAATCCTTCAACTTTAACCTACTACAACTTGTACAGAACCTTTTATAAACGTCAGCATCGTAGAATTCTTCTCCCTCCAAGAATCTCATTTGATGATTTGGATTTTTTCATTGACATTTGGGCTGAAAACATATTACTCTTCTCAGAAGTGGTGCCTGGTTCTGTACTTCAAGCAGGTTTTAAAATTCCTGCATCTGGGGTTTGTGAAATGCTCAAATATCACCTGGAAGGTTCGGAATACAAGATGACTTTTCCTGTGGAACCCAGGTTTACTATCCCTTGTGGACAAAATCAGAATGTTAGTGTCTCTGTCATGGTTGGGAAGAAGGATTCAAATAAGTTTGCTCGCATAATAAATAAATCCATGTTTGATTACATTGATCGCTCATCATATAGAGCGTTGGCTTTTGATTACCTAGACATAGCCCCTGACTACCCATTTTTGACTGGCATCCGTGCGTGGATATCTTTGCTATTCATGGAAGATAAAAAAGAAGATCTTATGGATGTATTTGGGATCCAGATGGATTTCTGTGATGTGGCAAATTCTAAGGAAGAAGTCTTGTGGCTATTGGACATGCTTGACTGGAAGTAAAAGAGAGATTTCCCACTGTTACAACAAAATTAATTGGATATTGTGATCTGATGTTAACTTGTGAGTTTATATGGGTGTATTGCAAAGTTTATGTTAATGTCTCGAGTGTTTGGACAATGTAAATCTCCGCAATCCTTTGTTATCAATAAATGTCTTCATTAAGCCCCTACTTTAGCACGTGATAATGTTATTTTATCGGTTCAACCTAGATTGGGTTATCTTTGACTGTGGTGAAGTGAAGAACACTCTCTGTAGTAGTTTGGAGAAGTGTTGTCTTCTATGGTAGGTTGCATCATTATCTGTATGTTTTGTACTTGTTTGAAAATGTTACGTTTCTATTGTATGATACTTGATGTGATTCATGGAGAGGTATGACTATTTGTATGAATAGAGACTTTGTGTGTAGACGTAGTTTTGCAATTAAGTGTAGTGGGTTGTTAAGTGACAAGGGTTGTTATGCAAATATTTTACTGTTAATTTGGAGAAACTTTCGATTTGAGGGAGAGGAATTTCTGTGTTTTTTTATTCTTTCTTTTTTACTTTGGTGTTTGCAAAGACATCTTAGTATCCAGTGAACTTAACGTGGATTCCAAATAAAACTAGTGTGTTAAACATGGACTGCACTCAATTATGACTTCGCTGAAGTATAAGGTCGAGAACTTTACCAGAATGGATGATTTTTTCAGTGTGACGGTTAAAGAAGCATCTCGAAGACTTTAAAAGTTTTTTTTAAGCTGATTTCACATTCTTTTCTAGTTTTATCATTAAATTAAGATAATAGAAAATGTATTTGATACACCGATATTTATTTTAAAAATATAAAAATAATAGGATATGATATATGTACGTTAAAAAAGTTTACAAATATTTTTTAAAACAGGATAAATATATGATTTTTATTGTGTAAACCCAAATTAAAATCATATATATTAAAATTATTAACATAAAAAATATAAATAATTGTTATCGTAAAAATATTACTATTTTATAGATTAAATACTTGATTGATAAGTATTACTAAAATATCAAACATAAGTACATGTTGAATACGAATATATGATTCAAATTAAAATATTGATGTATCATAACCACTAAAATATTAATAACTTTCGAATACTTTAAAAGTTGAATCTAAATTACGTTTTCATTATCGAAAAGAATAATAAGAAAAAAAACGTTGTTAGAGAAAATTCAATGTAATAAAATGTTGAAGCAAGTTAAGAAGAAAAAAAAGATTGTAGTATGACTATGAATGGAGTTTGAGAATTTCTACATGACAAATTCCTTGGACAATAATTTATATATGAAATAGACATACTCATACTATATAAGTAATGAAAAAGTAATCAGATAAATCATATATGAGGATAATCATTGTTGTTATTCTCATTACCAAAAATGCATCACTATTTCAAGCAAATCTTGATGTAGGGAAGAGAGAACTCTATTCTTAAGAAATAGGGTACAATGTCTAAGAATGAGAATAACACTAGGAAGAGATCTAAGTCTAGACAAAGAAATGGTGGAAGAAATGTTTCTGACATTATAACTTATATGGAGGTGTGACCCTCGTGAACCAAGAGGAAACATTAGGGTTTTAAATCATTTGTTAATGTAGGGTATTTATGTCATTTTCGTAGACATATATAGGGTACAAGAAGAAAATATGGTATGCAGGAAGAAATATCCAGATCTTAATGATGTCTAACCATGCTAATGATATAGAGAGGACTATAAATCTTGCTTCCTGACCGGTGTCAAGTAAAAAATAATTAATAATGCAGTTTTACATTAACAAGTTTATAATTAACTGTGATATGTATGAATTTTGACATCGATAATTATTAATATAATTTTATTTTATTTAAAATATAAAAATATTTATAAGTGTTATATAGTTATAATTGATAATTTATTTGAAACACATCAAAATTTATTCGATAAATGCATCGTTTAGGTGTATTTAAAACAAATAAGAAAAAATAATTTGAAAGAATGACAAAAGGCAATATGAAAAAAGAGGACATTTTTTTTCATAAAAAAATGCAATATTTTCATTATAGAAGAATTTGAAAAAGTCTATAAATTTCAAAAAAATTCTTTTTTTTTTCTAAAAATTAAAAATAGTATCTTTCAAACATTTCAAGTTTTCATATTTTAAACCTTCACATTTCAAGTTTTCACTGAGGGACAATCTTCGAGGGTCACAAAGATGTTTTTTATTGTTTCTTGGTCAAGACCTTATAGATTCTAAGATGTTTATTTTGTGTTTAGAAAACGATTGTAGGAATAAAAGATAAAAATAGTATATTTGTCTTTAGATAATCTATGATATGAATTTATCTCCAGATATTATTTTAATTAATGGAGTTAATTATTTCAGATTTCAACATAAATGTAGTAAAATCAAAGATCATTATTTATACCTTAAATAATATCCTATTTTAATTATTGAAGTTAATTATTTCAAATAATACACTACTAAAAAAACTCATATTTTCTACAAATTTTGTTTTGAATTTTTTTTTGTAAAACATACTTACAAATTTTGTTATAAAAAAATTGTAAGCAATTGCTACCAATTTTTTTGCAAAACATTTTGTATAAAACACTTTTCACAACAAATTTTGTAGAAAATACTTACGAATCTTATAATTTTGTAAAAGATAATTACTCGCGAAGGAACACTAGTGTAGTAAGGATTTTTGGCACCAGTTGTTTTTGGTATTTTGCCCCGGTTCTAGAATTGAGGCATATCAGGGCGAGGTCAAAAGGACATGACTTTTGACCTCAGGTGTGCGAACCGAAGCCAAAGCACAATATGCAGTTTTCGAACCCTAGCGACCATCTTCTTTACGCTGCCGCCACATACAGATTTGTCGACCACCGCAGCCTCGCACCAGTCCATTCAACCACCATGGAATCAACCAACTTTCAGTAGAACACGAACGACAACAGACCTCCATTGTAGACGCAAATGTCACGACACACCACCTCTACAACACGAGCATATTGGAAATCGTCGTCGCGAGAACGAACGTGTCAACGCCTGCATCGCGAGTTCAGCCTCACCGCGAACTACCATTGAAATCACTTGCACCTTGAAACATCATCTCGATGCTCATAGAAACCCTAATCGCGCCACAAAGCACCTACAATGAGCGAAACGCGCAATACACTATGGCGGCTCTGAATCGAACAGTAGATGTTTGATTTGGAGATGAAGAGGAACAGTGTTGCAATTCACAATTTGGGGACCTAAATAAGATATATGGCCTTAGTTCAATTAATAACTGAGGCCTAAAGTGCATACTGTCTCGGTCTGATTCCACCCAAGGCCACAAACTCTGCTGCCAATGACATTTTTTAAATTTTGAGGAACTCTGATGCCTTATAGGCTTCGCTTGCCTTTTGATCGAGGTAGAAAAGCGCCTATAGGCTTCGGTTGACTTTTGACCCGAGACAAACAAGTTTGAAAAATTGCAAAGATGTCACTGCGTCCTTATAGGCTCCGGTTCTGCAATAATCGAAGCCTATAAGGCGATGTAAAACCAACAAATTACACTAGTGAAATTACCTGTCAATTAATATTTTTAGAAAAAAAAAACAGGAAAAAATATTTTCTTAAACTTTTTTAACAAATTTATAAGAAAAAATTCTATGTAATATAAATTTTTTCAATAATGATAATAAAATTAAAAATTATTAATTATACCTTAAACACTATTTAAGGTGACTGATTACCATTACCCTGGTGAACTATAAGTGTTCATTCCACATTATATTTGTCTGTATATGATTTAAAAATTTAGGAAACTTGAATCCTTTAATTTTTTTTGGTGGTGTGGTGCCTAGAGGGGTCTCTTCATGCACTAACGGAGTATTATAGGGGCAAGAAGGTGTGATGGCTTCCACAAATTTGTCAGAATTCAGTACATCAATGTAATGATAATTAAACATTTAATTCTAATAAATATCAAAACATAAAATTAAAGAAGGAGAACAGATGAAATACAGCTGTTTCTAGAGAAAAAGAAAATCAAACATATACTTATTCTTTTTACTTATATCTCATTTCTCCTGTTCCATTCCTTTAAGTAAAAAAAAATCACTCTTTCATACTACTTAGAAATATTGATTTCATAATAGAGTATTTCTAATATCCGAGTATTTATAGTTTCACGTACAAAATTATATATATATATATATATCTATATATATATATATATATATATATATATATATAGATAGATAGATATATATAGATAGATAGATATAGATAATGAATGTTTAAAATATAAGAATTTGAATAGTTATATAATATCTTGTTCTTAAGTTATTATACTTAATAATTGTGTGTTCTTTTATTTTAGTATGGAAATTATTTTGAGAACATTAAATTTTATTTGATATTCTTTTATAATATAAGAATTTGAATAGTTATATATTATCTTTTCCTTAATATTCTTAATAATTTGTGTGTTCTTTATTTTAGTATGGAAATTATTTGATATGTTTTTATAATCATATTTTAACTATGACTCATTTTTTCTTTTTAACAATTATGTCTTTTAAACAAATTCAATTATTTTTAAATAGAGAGAATATATATATATATACATACATATATATATATATATATATATATATATATAAAGTTTGTAATATATTATTTTAGTTTTTCCGGTTTCTTTTTCTTCATGTGTTCCTTATATGATTTTTTTTAATGTTTAGTAGTATTTTTCTAATTTCAAGAATTATTTTTAGGTTAAATATGATATTATTCCTAAATTATAATATAAAATTGGAATTGGTATATAGTTGAACTTTGATTATGTTTAACTTTTAACTTTAGAAAGAAATGGACATATGACGCGTATATATTGTCCACATTGTAATTAAATTATGTTTTGTTCAGTCTTAATTATAATTTAATTTTATTTTAGATAAACTAGGAAATGCAATAAATTATTTAACTTCAAAAAATATTAATAAAATTGTCCATTTTATTCTATTTATTTTATATTACAATATAGAAGTAATTTTATGTATGTATATAGGGTCGAGATTGTCCCAACAACTTAAGGATAGAGGACATCTTGACATAGATAAAAGGCCAAACAAATATTTCACGTTGTAGTAGAGATCCACCTAGGCAAAAGAACTTTTCACAACAATTAAGGACAAGTAAGTACATTAAACAAAACTTAAAACGACATAGTCGTGTATATTTCAGACTCAACAGTCTAGGCCCATCTAGATAGTATAGTATAAATAGTATTGTTCATGTTGGGAATAGTCCAAGTATGAGTCAAAGTCCCACATTGGATAGAATAGACAAAGTTAAAGTCTCACATGGGATGAAATAGACAAAGTTAAACATTATATAAGAATAAATACTCATAACATCATTGTCTTAAGGTTTTAGGTTAAAGTGGTGTCAACTATCTTTTATATGTGTAAGACTAATGTCATATAACTATATGGAACCACAATTTCTCAATGATTATAACCATAACCTATATATATATATATATATATATATATATATATATATATATATATATATATATATATATATATTCCAAATGTGAGTTAAAGTCACACATTGGATATAATAGACAAAGTTAAACACTATATAAAAATTCCGGTAAAACAGTTTACATTTACTGTAAATGTATACGTAAAGTAATTAAAAATTTAGTTAATAATACGGATATAAATGTCAAAGGAAAAATAATTAATCCTATTGTTGATTGTAAAAGTTTCAATTAAATAAAAACAAAATATCTTAAAGCACCATTAAAAAGCAATAAACTACTTTTATTAATTCTCAATTTTTCTATTGCAATTAATGAATGACAATAAATTTACTTTATTTGAAATTAATATTATTCATTAATTTTTTAATTAATTCTATTAATTTCTTCCTCTTATGATGAATTTATGATGAAAATATATGTTTTAAAATCAATAGTTAAAAAAAACGAAATATAAAATATTTATTATTAATTATAATATCTTATTGTTATACATAAATACAAACATGTTTATAAAATTAATTTTATTAAAATAAGCGTTCATGTAAGTTAGAATAGTATTACTATTTGTAAATATTTATATACACTTCTACTATATTTTTATATATAAAATTTAATAAAGAAATTAATCAAAAATCATAATAATATAAAAGAATACAAAGTGTTGACTCAATGTAAAAACTATTAGTTTAATGGTTCCTTCGTTATATTGTTTTCTATTAAAAATGTTATAACTACTTCAAATCAATTATAAAAATATTTTAATTATTCTATTCTTTTATTTTTAACTTAAAATACTAATTAACATACATATTAAAATAGTATGGATGACAAGAGGGTAGTGCAGGTTTCATGATCACATCCTTATCTCAGCAATAAAAATTCATCTCCATCTCCAAGTTTAGTGGACGAATAATTTTTGTCCTATCTTCATCACACCGAAAAACAAGTATACTCGTAAACCCATACTTATATTCATTTTCTTACTATTTCAAATATCAATTAAATAATCTCATCCCAAAGAAATCAAGATACTACCAAAATATTAAACATTAGAATAACATACTTTTTTCTTCATGAAACAATGAAATACTAAGAAAATTATTATAGTTGTATAAATCTCAAATTAAAGTATCAAATTATAACTAGAGAAAATTCAAATAACTATATAAATACTAAACAATTAGACATAAAAATTTTATGATAGTCAAAGCGTTTAGTAGTTACTAGAATATAATGACCTTCATCGTCGTATTCATTTTCATTCACAAGAACGTCTTTTTCTTTTAATTTTTTAACTCCTAGAAACATCAAATATAAAATATTAAATGAGAATTTGTAAAAAATTAATAATAATAAATATTAATATATTTGAATAAATTACCTTAATGGTTTGAGTTTTATATCCAATTTATTATACATATCAAAACTTCTATATTAATATGATAAAATCCACTATGATAAGAATTTAATATCTTTGCAACTAGTATATATATTATCTTACCTAATAAATTATAGATATTAAATTAAACAAATATATATATATATATATATATATATATAATTAAAAACATCATAGTATTACTCGTATCTATGTCCGTACTCAATTAATATGAAAATTATCGGTTAAAACCGAAATGGATTCGATTAATACCAAAAGATACACGTTTATTTGCTTGCCATGCCATCTCTAAAAATGAGGCATTTGGTAAGAGTTTATTTTTGAAACATACGAAAGTACAATTTTACAATGGAAACATCACAGTCCTAATTCTCACGTCAGAATGCAATGTTACCAAATCCAAGAACAATACACCTAAAAATTTCTGCTGGCTTCGTAGCTCTGCCCAAATTGCCAATAAGAAGGTGCAACCTCGTCGAACTCCACCACTTTTCCATCACTGGTACCCACCTTAAAGGACAAACATTTTCCGACCAAGTTTTCTCCGGTCAACCAATTCTGTCCCCAAACCCTAGACATGGATTTCCACACACCATCAGATCCCTTGATGCTGACCTCATGAACATCACCGGCATTGCCAACGTTGTACACCAAAACCAGAAGCCAATAAGGGTTCCCTGCAGTTTGGAACCTGACACCGCCAGTTTTGGTGCATGGCACTCTGCGATACTTCACCGGGATGATCCCAGCTCTGTATGCGGCAATGGTGGTGAACATTTTCATGGACAAGTCGAAGTGTTTCTGTGGAGGGTTGCACCAGTGGTCGAAATTCGGTGGGGAGTAATTGGGTGGACAGAAATTTGTTGCAGTTATTTTGATTGAGCCTGCATTGGGAATGCACCATTGAGGATCGTTCACACACTTGATCTCAAAACATGCACCACAACTCAGGCCATTGTTGAACAGTGCTGTGCTTAGGGCTGCGGTTTCAAGCCCGTAACCTTGCTGGAACAGATCACCATAACCACAAGCTCCCTCTGCATATATCATCGTCCATTCAAAACAGTAATCAGATTAATTAACAATGTCATTTTATTTTGTGGGATCCACCTTTAATGTATTACTATAAAGGGAATTTCTTGTTTGGAAGAACAGACATATTTCTATAATAAAAACAAAATAATTAATATATAAATTCAATGCAGTACCGACAAAAATTGTAAATACTAATTAATAGTAAAGAGAAAAATCTGAAATTACCTCTTTGTCTCATTCAAAGACAAAATTTGCAGATAAACTTTTGTATCCTCTTTTTCTATTTTTATTATAATTTTAGGTAAGTTATCTACCATGTCTTGTTTTAGTTTTCCTGTTTTAATATATATTTATGTCTCGTTATAATTTTTTCTTTCTATATTAATTAAATAAAGAATATAATTAAAAAGATTATCTTATATATGTTAACGTTTAAAAAAAATATATAAAGAAAACAGATTTCATTCGAAACCCTGCCGTTAAAAAAAGAGAGGCGGGGCATATCACAAGGTAAAAAGAGTTTAATTGAGTTAATAATGTTAATCGAAACTACTAATGAAATAAAATAAAATAAAATAAAAACGTAGACGACATAAATAATAATTAATTATATCATAAATATTTAATTAATATTCATGTGTTTCATTGCAATAAATTAATAATAAATATTAAGGAAACGTTAAAATGATAAAGTAAAACTATTATTGTATCCTTTTTTTACTCTTGTTTTCTTCTTACCTTCTTTTTATAACTCGTAACATATCAAATAATGCATTAATTATCAAAACTCTCCATAATCAAGGAATAAATGATTTTAAATAATAATCAATGCATTTCTTCATCTCCCATCTCAGCATTGATAGATGAACACTGAATAGTTTACAGAGGAAAAAAAATCTAATCAAATTTTTTTAAAAAAAAAAGAGAGAAGAAATGTAGACAGACTCAGAGTTAGTCCATGATGAATGATGAAAATGAGAATGATAGAGTGATTTTATGCATAAAGTTGCAGAGAAGAGTTTTACTTACGCATGGTTTCTCCACCTTGCATGTCACCATAGAAAGTTGCACGGGCATTATGCCATATACTGTGAACTGCAGGGGGATGATGCCATTTATTGTGAACTGCAGGGGCATGATGCCATTTACTGTGAAGTGAGAAAGCTGGTACAGAGAGAACCATTAAAAGGACCAAAGGAACCAAACTCTTAGACAAAGCCATCACCATGAGTGTTTCAGAAGAAGAAGGAGATGAAGAAGATGAAGTGGGAGCTTAAGTTTGATGAACGAAAAAGAGGTGTATTTATAGGTGAGAGAAGTGTTAGATGGTAGTGCAGGAAATAAAAACAATTTAAGGTAAATAAGGTTTAATTCTTCATATCTGGTCAAAGTGGCTTTATTATAGTATATAAAATAACTCAGTTTTTGTTACTATAAATAAATTATTCATAAATGATGCTTTTAAAGATAATTATAAATATTGGACACCGGAATGTAAATCGATCAATAATCATTGTGAAAAAAAAAAATCATATTCCTCTTAATTTTGTTTTGAAATGTAAGTAACTTTATTGTAAAAAATAGAAAATTATAAGAAAATTTTATCAAATATCTTGTAAAATATTTTGTATAAAATAATTTTTACAACAAATTTTGTAAAAAATGTTTATAAATTTTATAATTTTGTAAAAAATTATTACTCAAAAATAAATTACTTGTCAATTAAAATTCTTTAAAAGATGATAGAAAAAATTTTTTCTTAATTTTTTTTAATAAATTTGTAAGAAAAATTTCATGTAATAAAAAAAATTTAGTAATGTTTTAATATTATTTTATATTTATATGCCTTTGGAATCATTAAATTCTTGCATAATTGCAATTAATTAGTGTTTATGTTTTTTTATTTAAATTAAATACATTTCAAAAACTTCGCAATGACTCACCAAAACAGAGCTAATTTCTCAACTGAAAATTCACTTTTTATATGGAATAAGTCTAAGTTTATAATTATTTTTGTATTTCTATCTCTTTCTTCAAATTTTAGCATTACGTATTTTCCTTTTTATATTAAAGTTTAAATCTTTCCAAGTTTAAGTGCTGCTACTTTATTATTAATAATTGCTCATGCTGGATTTACCATGGTTATTTAAGGCTTTGTAATCGAAATCATAAATATTATTTATTTACTTTTACTTTTGATATAAATTTTGAGTGATTTATCATATCTCTTTTAATTGTTTTATTTTAATCAACAATTATGTATCATTATATTTTCTCCATATGTTTATATAATTAGTTATTTATCTCTATATTAATTAAATTTATATATATATATATATATATATATATATATATATATATATTTAAAATTTTAAAAATAACATATAAAAAACTTTTTTTTTGTGAAAAATCGAACAATTAGAAAGAGTAATATAACTATTCCCCACCGTTACATTTTTGAGTTAATTTTTTTTAATATATATAAACTAATATTTTTCATACCAATACTCTTCCAAGTAAAGCTAACTTCAAAATGTATTTTTTATCAAAATCTTGTGTTCAACCTTTTTGTGATTAAGAAAAGAAAATATCTTATTCATGTGATTAGTTTAATCTTTTACTTTTTTTCATTTTTATTTTATTTTATTTTATTTAATACATGTATATTGAGAACAAATACATCATGTGTTTAAAAATAGTGAAAACAAATACTTTTTTATGTATTTTATATTTATTTTATAAAAATGCATAAATATAACACTACAAAAAAAATTTAAATAGTGACCAATAATTGTTAATAACTATAGTAACTACTTTATATACAAATTTATAAAATTATAAGTTATTAGTTATTAAAGTAGTCACTACTATAAATACAAAATTTGAATATAAAATTATAACTGATTACTAAATTGGTTTTTAAATTTAATTATTATGGTTTTAACTATTAAAGAAATTGGTTATTAAAAAGCAGCTACCTAAATTTTGAGTAAAAAATTAATTAATTTCTAAATTAGTCTCTAATTAATTAACAAGTAATTTAATAATTAATTAGTAACTAATTTAATGATCAATTACAATTTTTTTACGTCTAACAGTGATTATTTTTATAATTAATAATTTTTAATTTTGTAAATTACTATCAAGCATATTTTTTGTTTCTAAGATTAATTTCTAATCGATAATTGTCTTGGAGTGTAATAAATAAACCCATTAAACTCAAACACTTTTATTTACGTAATTCATTAATCATTTATGTTTATTAACATATATGGATTCATTATCTTGACCTAAATATTAACAGTAAATTAAACACTTCCTACAAATTTTTATCTATATCTAAGTATTATTAAATAAATAAATAATTACCCACAGATTCGCATCCACCGGTATTTTTTTTTTAAATTCTTGTATTGTAAAAAAAACTATTTCACTTCGAATTTAATTATTTTTAAATTAAAATTAAAATATAGAATATATATATATATATATATATAATTTTTCCAACTATTTTTATTTATGATTTAAATTTATAAATATAATAAATGAATAAACAATGGTAAATAATTGCATGACAAAACCACTGAAAGTAAAATCCATCAACTTTCCAAATACCTAAGATGAAAAAACGGAAAACAAAATATTTTATAGAGGATATATTGTATCGTTATTTAATATATATAATAAAACTCATCGGAACTTGTGATTTTTAAAAACTATATACACAAGCAGTTATACATCATGGTAATTTCGATATATTTTCTTATGCGTTATGGCATTTTGTTCTGTTTTTGTTTTAAGTTATGTAATTCTATTATGGTAAAATAAAAATATCTTTATATTTTTTTATAATCAATTGTATTTAATATTATGATATTTAGAGTTATAATTTTGGTCGTATTAAATTTTTGTTTAAAACGGTTTCTCTTCATCTTTGACTTAAATTGGTCCGTTTTGATTTTTGGTCTAACTCGATATATGACGGAGATTAAAAGTATTATTTTCAAAAATTAATTAAAGTTTTATAGTTGACCAAATTCACCTTAACCTTAATTAAAAATTAACTCACTTCAAATCAAGTTGACACTTATACTTATACCTTAATCTTTATGCAATCTTCTTCTTTTTGCACCACCCATTAGATTTTTCAAATTACATTCCATAACCTTCTTTTCGTTTTTTGTTTCCTACATCTCCGTTTTTATTATGTGTACTTTATAACGCAAAAGTTTTGGAAAAAAAAAATTAAATATTTTGTTTTGAAAAAAACTGTTCCAGAAATCATGTTCTGAAATTCTATAAAGCATATTCTGGAAGATTTTCAAAGCAGAAAATCTGAAAACCACATTTTGGAAGGATAAACCGATCATTTACAAAATGATGGAGGTGTGGGAAAAATTATGGGAGGGCAAGAAGAAAAAGCACATTCTCGAAAGTCCATGACATACAAGTTGCGTTTGTGAAGGAATGTTGTTTGGGATTAGGTTTAATGTTTAGTCCTTCCATGGGCGCTTCTTCCTGCACCCCTTAAAATCATATATTCCAATTTTACTTTTAAATTTATAATAAAATGAGAAGTTAATCTCTTGACATTCTTCGTTGAAGTGTTGCCTCCAAACTTTCCTTACTTCACCTTCTTCTGGTGGGGGGTGGTGTCTGGCGTTTGATAATTTTAAGTATGTTATGGATTGGGTTCGACAAAAAAATAAATAGAAATATTAGCATTATAAAAGTAATCTTCATATCTTAATAAATTATATAATATTGTATAGAAAATAAGTGTTAACAGTCATAATAATAGGAATAATATTATTATTATTAAAATAAGAAAAAAACAAAATAAAATAGTATAAATATTTGAATTGATATTATTGTGAGACTTTCAACGTCGTCATATTAAGGTATATACATCTTAAACTAGATATTAATGAATTGCCCGACAATGATTCAATAGCAAGTGGAACAATAAGTCCAACCAACAACAAATTTTTCGATAGTGGATAGTATAGTAGGCCAAACAAATGACAAATTTTGCTTGGATATGCTCTAACTAATAATTCATGACTCTTCGTGTTTCATGTTTATTTTCTCCATGGAATAATACAATAAATATGCATATATA
>Ga0214544_1005782_pt1 | contig 23569 bp, 19 predicted proteins | sample CNSS3metaG_FD_160074 | JGI IMG/M metagenome (GOLD analysis project Ga0214544, IMG submission 160074) | Root nodule microbial communities from cowpea collected in UCLA plant growth center, Los Angeles, California, USA - CNSS3 | ecosystem: Host-associated > Plants > Roots > Nodule | place: USA...
TACAGACAAGCATTTTACCGACGAATTTTTGACCGTCGATGATCCGTCGGTAATGTTGATTTAGCGACGGATTTTGGCCATTACCGACGGATTTTGACCGTCGGTAATAATGGTTTTTCTTGTAGTGAATGTTTTTACCTGTAATAATAGTTGCAAAGATGACATTTTCCGTAAATGTTTCACTTGCAATATTGTTCCATTACATAAACCTTTGGCTTGATCAATATTTCTAAGAAGCATGATTAGTCACCCTGTTTTCAGCTTTAATCTGTGATTTGGAATACCTGAACATTTAATTTCATTCAAAAATTCGGATGTAAACCATTCAGATTGCATTTCTTCATCTTGATCAGATTGGCAAGGTGTATCTGAACTTAGATACATAATTTCCTCACCACTTAATAAAGATAGCATGAAATCATTAACTTCCTCAACACAATCATTTGTTGGGCAAAGTATTGCTCCATCATCAAAATAACCCGGATTCCTCATATTTGAAACAAAATCAGGGTACACAAAATGAACCAAAGCCATCAAAGGTGAATCTGTATTTAGAATCAATAATTCTTGTGGAATTTCAACCATGCTTTCACCATTTTCATTTAAATCCATCTCTCCATCTCCTATTTTCAAGAACCAAAGCCATCAAAGGTGAATCTGTATTTTTTTTGTTAACTTTAACACTTTATAATATTGCCATAAGTCAGAATAGTGTATTGAAGCTTTGATGATATCATACCTGGATGTTTTCTTTATGACAGGTAGAATTTTTCTGAAGTCACCTCCAAGGACAACCACTTTTCCACCAAATGGTTTGCAATTGTTGGACTCATCAATATTTTTCATTATATCTTTCAAAGTTCTATCAAATGCTTCAAAACACATTATGTTCATCATAGGTGCTTCATCCTATATAATCAAACTTGTTGCCATTAAAAGCTTAGCACGTAAACTACCTTGAGCAATATTGCAAGTTGATTCCTCATTAATTAGTAGGGGGATGCAAAATGTTGAATGTGCAGTTTTTTCACCAGGAAGAAGTAACGAAGCAATGCCACTTGAAGCTATATTTAAAACAATCTTCCCCTTGCTTCTTATTGCAGCTGACAATCTCTTCCACATGAAAGTTTTTCATGTACCACCATAACCATACAAAAAGAAGAATCCTCCATTTTTTAAAGTATTGCATTCATTATATCATCATATACATGCACTTGTTCATCAGTGAGTGACTTGAAGAGGATTGCATGTTCTTTAGCCATGTCTTCTTTATTATATTGAAGCTCATCAATAATAAATCGGTATTCAAATAGAAATGAATCTGAAATATCTAGTTGAGGTAGAGAAGGATAATCTGTTAAAGACCTTCCATTTAACATCAACATTTTTTCAATTTCAAGAAGACAAAGTTTCTGTAACTCACATTCTTCCATTTGAAGTTCTGCACCAAAAGGTAAATCATATGAATAAATTTATTCAATAACTTATGACTTAAAATAATTGACCAAAACAAAATATATCCGAACACATGTGAGTTATGCCCAATGAAGAAGACACTTAAAAATTTATAGAACAAAATAAAGAAAAAGAAAATTGAATAAATAACCATATAGAATACTTGGACAATTTAAGTCCTTCCTTTTTTGTTATAAAATTTCATCACATAACACACTCCAAGTAGAATTCCAAATTACATCAGGTTTTGACATTGTATTGGTGCCCAACAATGTAACAAACAATCTTCTAAGTTGATATCCAGAAGCAATTTCACTGGCTTCCTTAATTGGATCAATGAATTCTTTGTCATCTGCCAATAGTCCTAAAGCATAGCAAGCCTCTTGGAATGTTTCATACATTTGTCCATCAATTGTCCTTGTGCTCTCATAATCAACACGACCCTTTTGAATAGTCAATAATATTCTCATATAATAGAGTTCTCCAGAGTCAGGCGGAATATAAGTAAGCCTACCAATGTTGTAACCTTTCTTCCTTGGTTTCCATTCTTTTTCTTTTGCCATCCAAACAAATTTAGTTGGGAATTCCCCGTAAGTCAATTCTTTTGCTTCTGTATAATTTTGATTAGCCTTGAACCAACCAAGAAACATTGTGTTACTGTTTTCGCATATGTTGAATACAGCATGAATATCATCATCATCTTTAAACAATGTTGATTGTGCTCCTGGAAGATGGAATGTTTATCTTTGAACAGCAGGCCACCTATGGTGAATATCAAAAGCAAATGTTCGCCAAACTACTTCGCATGGTGATAGGTATCTACAGTCATAATACCTTTTTATTTCATCAATAATTGATTCTTTGTTCAAATCTGCAGCAACATTAATTATTTTAACTGTAGCTCTGTCTCCGGACCTTTGTTAACATACTTGAACAAATACTTGATTGCATTTGTCTTGTTACAATACTCTATATTGACATGAGTTTGGTACCTCATTAGAAGAAGTGTACTATAAGGAACTACACTGGAATTTTCCAGTTGGATTCCATTTTTTTCAACAAAACTTCCATTATCACGTCTTCTATATGACGGATATCCTTCTTCATCAATGGTAGTACAACTTGTAAAATTCTTTGGATAATATTTGGAACATTTAGCTTCTTTCATGCAAGAAGAATTGAATTGTGCAGGTCCACACGGCCCATGTATCATGTAACTTGAAACAACTTTATGCAATTTTGGATACAAATCTTGATTAGGCAATTCGGCTAAAATTACCTTATCAATATCTGCTGCAGCTTTCAATTTGCTTTCTCCATCTAACCACAAAGGTATATGAGCGTGCGGTAATCCTCTTTTTTGAAATTCTATTGTGTACATACCTGATTATATAAAAATAATCAATATAGTCATACACATATTTGGTAATTGAATAACTAAATATATAATATAAAATGTACAACATACCTGGAGTAGTCTTGCCGAATAAGTCATTTTTTTTTAAATTTGTCATCATTTGATCAAGTTTCATTTTGAACACTCTACACACAATGTCATGTCTATCTGATGCAGTTAAACCTCTTGGAGAAACAAAATCACGTATTTCACTCCAATTTACATTGCATGTTATAGTTATGAACAAATCAGGATATCCAAATTTCTTACAAATTGCCATAGCATTTTGGCTATTGTTAAACATATACCTTGTACCACCAGTGAAGGAAACAGGCAACACTATGCGTTTTCCAATGGAAGATGGATCTATCTCTCCTATATTAACAGCCTTTTGTAATCCATTAAGAATGTCACAACGTATTAACTTCTTATTTGCTCTAATGAATGACAAACGTTGTGCTTCAATCATAGTGTAACAGTCGACCAAGAATTGTTGAAACAATCGACACGCATTAACAATGTTACCAAACTCTGAAGACCTCTGCTGGATTCTAAAGGCTATAAATTCTCTCAAAGAAATACGAACTCTTACCCTTGCTTTACTTTTTGAATGAGTTTGTCTAATTGGTATATCCTCTTGGTAACCATCTTCTCCAAAAGAAAACATTAGAGGATATTGCAAAGGAATAAAGGCAGTGTGAGTTTCATGCAATCTGGTCAATTCACCAGAACATTTCTTCACAATGATATCTCTTCCTACATCCAAATTACCAAAATCACCAACTACCAATGCAGCTATCTCATCAAATGAAGGTGTGTTGTAGACTCTTGGATCTTTTTATCTGCCTCTAAATAATCTTAGTGTGAAGTCCGATTTTGAATTATCTGTTGACAAATCTCTAACTCCTCTAAATGATTTTGTAAGAACATTGTGATCATCAATCATTTTCATCAAGTCAGAAACTAATGATTGATCTACCAAAGATTCATCTGAATTTGACCTAAAACACATTTTAACAAACTCAAGTTAATCAAAAAATTTGGAACATTATTTATATGCCTTTGTAAAATAAATATGAGCTAACCTGAAATGGTTCATTTTGTTCTTGATTTCATTTTCAGTATCGTAAATGTAAAGTTGTGCAAACTTTGGTTTCGATCCATCTTGTGGCAATAAACTTCCAATGCGGTGGTAGTTTTGTCCATTAAGAATGAATTGAGGTGGTGTAGAACCATTATTCATCGAAGTATCTATCTTACCTCCAATTGAAGTGAATGAGACATATTGTTGTATATTCTTATATTTTGAAAAAACAATAGTACTTCTATCATTATAAGCATTTAACAAATTTTGAAGCAGCGGAGGTGGTTGTTGTAGAAGTGGAAGTTGAACTTTTCCTTTCTGGCAACACAATGAGAAATCAGCTTTGTTTGACGTTTTAGTTTTTTCTGCTTTTCTTCATACCATAATTCAGCTTCACAGTATTGACATTCCAAGCAAGGTTGTCCAAAGTGCACTATTTCTGAACCAAAATCAATTCTATTAGATAAGTTAAAATAGACACATGCATGAACATATAAAGTGATATACTTACCCTGGATCTCTACTTTGCAATAAAGTTCCGTTGTAGATGTGAATTCTGATAACAGTGACAAAAGTGATTAAATTCATGGGTCTATTTTTCTACCAATTAAAAATTATGTCTAACTGAGTTTCAAATTACCATCATTTGGTTATCATTCTCTTGAATGATTTATTATTTGTAAAGTTCTTTGATCTGCTCTTCTTCGATCATGGTAATTGAATCTCTTGTGAAGTGATTGTATCACTTTAGATAGATACTTAGCAGACTTCTTAGGAAGACCAAAATACGAATTTAAACGTTCACAACTTCCACCTTGCAAAGTAAGTCTTAGTATAATCTAATATAATAATTATAAAACAGTAAATAATATATGTGTGTTTGTATTGACTGACATGCAGAATATGTTATTATTTGGTTAGTATCATTACACTTACCATAGTCATTACAACTTGAATTGCTTTGTACTATACTACTTTGGACAACTGTTTTACAATACCACAAAAACTTGAAATTGGAAATAACATAACTTCCATAAATTACAATATGTAAATAAACATACAAACGGTTGGCATATTTGATGGATTAACATTGTTAGTTATAGGACTTGCAAAGCTTTGTATGTGGTTTTCAACAGCTGCATTTGCATTGAAGTCGAGTGGTGATTTTATAAATAAAATTTCATGTTTATTCTTCAAGAAAAAAAAACACTTACAATCACTTGTTCCACATATTGCATTTATATTCTGAAAGTTGTTGACTTGATTGTCGACATCTGCAAAATATTTTCCATAATGTAGTCAAATAAATAAAACAACTTGATTTACTTAACAAAAATGTTTCTGCAAAATAATAACTTACTCAAATCCAACTCAGCTAAAGGCTTCCTCTGTAGAAGATTATTCATGGATTGGTGGTTTTGAATGGTTTCTTCTACCAACAAAAGATTAAACATACATTAATATCAATATTCAGGTTCAGTATTTAGATTTATTAAAATTTCAATAACAATATATATATATATATATATATATACATATATACATCTATATATATATATATATCGAACTTGGTCTGTTACTACATTGACCATCATTGTCTGTATATTTCCTTTTTTTTATTGTGCAATGTTATTGGTTGTCTGAAAGAAAAATCACAGTTCATAAAGTGAAAAATGAGAACTTCATATTTGAACTATTATACAAAACTATTTTTGTTAATGAAGAATGGAAATCTGAAATAATCTTACCTGAATGTTTGTTGTTCATCTTCGTTGGGCTTTGTCTTCTAGTTTCCTCCATTCCAGCCTTTCCTTACTCTGGTGTTTAACCTAGTGCTACAAAATATAAATTGTTGACTATTGTGAAGTGTTCAGTGATTATTGCTATATCCATGAATGTATTGGTTTACCTTTTCTGCTGACATACTTTGTTGTACAGGTGGACCTATTGTGGAATCATGTACTTTTTATACTTCATATTTTTTGCACATTGTTTCTTTAAGTGTATGCTGCAAATAGAGTGCACAAAAGTTGTGCACAGATAATATGTCAGTAAAAATGACATAAATATCAAATGTTTCATACTTATTTCCTTTTTGCACCAAGAGAATAACAGAACTCTTTTTCATGCAAGTAGTACACATACTATATAGGATATGCAAATATAACCTTTTTATTTCTAGGTTGTAGTATAATTTTGTTGAAACATGTAAATGTTACTTGTATGTGGAATGTAGTATACTTTTGTTCAAACATGGAAATTTCACAACATAATGATGTATTAACGGATAAAAAATTAAATAGATTCTACATTGATCATTAGGTGGAATAATCTTTTTAACAATATTTCAAACAAATGTTCTTACCAAAATTAAATCAATGAAGCTCAAATAAAGGATTATAATTTAAATTTAAATTTATATGACGAAAAACTTTAATCCAAAAACATTTTTGACACAAAGAACTATTCTATAACATATAAACATATATATATACATAGCCATTGATACTAATATTATAAGTAGAAGTTCCAAAAGTACATATAGAGTAGCATATAATCCAAAACAGATTATTGCTACATTTTGCAAACTCACAAAAAAAAAACTAAATTCTTCTTAATAATAAGAATAAGTCAAGACTTTCACATGCTGGTTGCACTTCATCTCATCAACTTCAAACATCAGGTCCAGAGTTTCATCAAGTCCATGAATACTACAAAATTGCTTCCACCCACTTCCAATTTTGTTGGACTTCTTTGGAGTATTTCTCAAAAGAAGTTTGCACTTTACAGTCTTCTGGGGTCCATGAAGATAAATATTCTTGAAAGAAATAATTTGTTAGCATAGTATATCAAAAATTTAAGATTAAATATTAGAACAAAAAAAAAAGTAATAACAATCACCAAATGGCTAGCGCGAACTTGCAACGGGTTTAGACTAATTGTAAAATGCCTCTTTGGACCTCTGGAAATAGGTTCATCTGAGATAATTCTGGTATAAAACCTACCAATAGACAAAGGGTCGCACTTCCCTGGAAAAACAATGATCTGAAAGCAAGAATTGCCCACATATCCAAAGTAGATACAATGATCATGTTGTAATTTGTAAAAACTCCTTAAATCATACCACCCTTCAAGAAGCAATGGTTTCTCTAGAAATTTGTTGTAAATGACAACATGCGTGTTGCCGTCAACATCAGTTAGAGTCCACAAGTTTTGAAGATTTTCATCATAAAGAATTGCGAAAGCGCGATCAACAAAACCAATGGCCTTGAAGAAGCAAGAGTTAGTTTAAAATAATGTTTTCTTAACAAATATGTACTTACATAAACCAATAAAAAAAGGACTTAAAATAACTTACCTCATCCTTCAAATGAATAATGGAAAACTGGTACCTAGTCATTGTGTTACAAATGTAACAATGTTCATCAACATCACTCAAGTTACTCCCCATTCGTTATGAAGATTCAAGGAAAAGAAAGAAAAAGATCAAGAAAGAGTTTGGGAACGTTCCTGGTCTGGGTGAAAATTGAAGTTATGTCATTAGAACGGTTCGAATGACATATATATAGGAAAAGATATATCACGTCAAAACACTGTCAAACATATCCGCTCAAAAGTCTCAGACTGTTGATATTATTACCTTCTTGGAAAAAGGTAAAGTTCTTCTAAAACAAATAAAAATAAAAATATATCTACAAAAGAATGTGCAATAATATATATATATATATATATATATATATATATATATAATATTTAACGCAAAGATAATAAAAATTAATAATAATATTTAGAAAAATCTCTATATATAAAGAGATAAGGTAATAATAATAAATCATGGAATAATTTATACTTGGAATAATTTATACTGAATATTATTATAAAAAATATATTATATAAGTAGAAATTGGATATTAGATATAATATATATATATATATATATATATATATATATAAATACACTACAAAAATAATTATTTTTAACGGGGGTTATATTTGGCGTTTCTGGGAGTTTTAACCCCCACTAATGGTTTTACCAGAGGTTTGAAATTTCCCTGGAAGAGCAAGCGTGGCTAACGGATTATCGGGAGTTTTTAACAACCCCTAGAAGTAGCGCAACTTACCGGAAGTTTCGAAAACCCCCATTAATGCCCGGAGTTTCGAAAACCCCCATCAATGCCTGGGGTTCCGAAAACCCCTATTAATGCCTAGGGTTCTGAAAACCCCCAATAATGCATGGAGTTCTGAAAACCTCCAGTAATACATTGGGTTTTGAAAACCCCCAGTAATGCCTAGGGTTCCAGAACCCCCGTTAATTCCTCGAAAACCCCTATTAATACCAAAAAGTTAATGTTCATATTATTATGACATTGCTATAATGCTAAAGTTGTACTTTCTTGATAATTGATTTATTTAGTTAATTAATTGAGTACGAAAAGAACCTTATTCTATGAAATTTCTTATTTATTACTTAACATTTTGGTACTAATCAATACAAATAAGTACCAATAATAATTGTAAAGTCAACTTGTCCCCACGCTTATATTACTTACAGTCCCACACAAATTGATATATCTTACAATTAATTATATGTACTAAAAAGGAAAACCACAAAAATGTAGGAGGAACCCAGTAGTTGCAACGGGGGAATGAAGAGTGATGCATAGGGCGTTAGTACAAGAAGCTACAAAATTATGATGAGCAAACAAGTATGCAACAGTTAGATTTCAGTAGCTGAATCAATTCTGTTTGATGATGCCTGAGAATATCCTTTGTTAGAGGTGATGGATCATCCTACTTCTCTTGTGCTCCTGTAGGACATGCCCTCTATTTTCTTTCTCTTCACACGGCTTTTAACAATCTCTTCCTTTTCATCTACAAAGGAAAGGAATGTGCGCAGACGTGAAGATCCCGAGCCATGGCCAGGAGACTCTTTGCAGCTTCTTTTCAACGTCAGCTTCTTTGTAGCTACCTGAAATGTGTACTTATGGGTTAAATCAAATCTGATAAAGGGCTGCTTTCCCCTTAGCAAACTTTAATCATAAGATTAACATGGAAGCATTTTTCTTTAATCAATTCCATCAACCACTTGCATGTATGAAATATAGATAAAATGATCAAATATATGAGGAACCTCTTCTCCAATAATTGTAATGTTTGGATGAGTTTGTAAAGCACATTCCAGTGTAATGTGTGAAGCCGCACACCCCATAAGCCGCACAAATCCAGACAAATGATTGCATGTTTTATTGCTTGAAATCTATTCAATTATGAAATCACACACATTCACGATGAATAGATATAAAGGGAGAGATGATTGCATGTTTTATTGCTTGAAATCTATTCAATTATGAAATCACACACATTCACGATGAATAGATATAAAGGGAGAGAGTTGTAGGCTGGTGAAATAAGATGTATGTTATTTGTTATCAGCCATATAAATTGAAGCATCAACCTTTTTATGAATATCACATTTTATTTAAGTATTAAAGGAAGAATCTCAACAAAGTATAGAACTTCTTTTCTGATTTTGAAGGCTTTGATGATATTCCTGTAATTAAAAATGATTCAATAAGAATTCAGGTCTTTACATGATAGAATAAGAACAAATGATAGCAGAGTTTTAAAGTGCAAAATGTTTAAAGAGTGAAGTAGTTTGTCAGAAAAGAAAAGCGTTAAAAACAGTACAGCATAGTATCTACAACTTTCATAGACTATAGTCTTTAGTTACTATATAGATATAAAGAGTTTATCAATTTTGTATACTTACAATGGTAATATTTTCCAGTTGATCGGGCATCTATCATAACATTTCCAATCATTTTAGAGTATATCTGCATTACATTAACATAAAAATAGGAAAATAGTCAGGTCATGTAATCATGTGCCATATATCTAAAATAGTCAGGTCACTATACAACACTCAGCAATTAGGACATTTGCTTTACTAAATTAATATTTAAAATTATTTCTAGTATAGAAATTTGTAAATATCATAATACTAAAGGAAATTGAAATCATGAAGAAAAAAACAAATTTAAGTAAAGTGTTAGAAAAAATTTACAACGTACACTTCCAAAAAAGAAACAAAGAAAATCCACCAAGAGAAAGCTTGCGAAAATAAATTTAAGAGTGTTGTAAGATTTACTCAGTTGTAGGAATACACTTACTCGAAGAACTTCTAGAGAAGAGAACTTTATAGAAGAAACGGTTCTCAAGACTTTATTGAGATAGCGAAAGAATTGCAAGAATGAGATAAATGTACAAAATGAAATGAATGTTATTTTATGGCTAAGAGTTTCTTGCCAAATGTAGCTAACTACTGATCTAACAGTTCAACAACTTTAACGGGTGTTGTTGAAATATTATATCAAAGAATTTTAAGAAATTTTGAATGTCCTCTTCGCATGTAAATACTATTACCATCCACTAAATTACGTAATAAGTATACTGATAAAAGAAAATGGGTCTTGAAATGTAAATAAAAATCCAACGAGAAAACATTACTTCATACAAAAACATCCAAGGAAACATTATAATTTATACCAGCTAAGACATACCTGAAGTTCTCAGCAATGAGGCATGCATTGGTGTTTGAGTCACCACCACCAATAACAACGAGACCATCCAAGACCTGGATTCACTACTGTCAGGTAAGTTTCAGTCAGTCAAGCCTGCAGTCATTATTCTAGAAAAAATATTCTTCTGTTTTAATAACTTAATAACTAAAAAAAAAAAGTTAAGGGTTGTGATCCAATTTTCCTGCTCATTAAAGCAGGGAATTCTCATCCCGAATGCTCAGATTTACTAATATTCTATTCTAATATCTTGGGAGTAGACTAAAAGTATTACAGTGTATGTTATTTTTTTTTAATAATTTAAAGCTTATTTATATAAAAAGCTCCTCCGGTAATCTTATAGTTATATAATCAAGATGCTGGACCTGCAAACAACAAAATATGAAGAAGAAATAAGTATCCTCAGAAGTGTATTTAATACTGATAGCACATGAACAACACAAATACATATCTCAAATACACAGAGAAACATAGTTAGTTTTTTCTCTTGTTGTGTAAAGTAATAGATACCTTAGGTATGAAATCAATTAGACCTTCAGGGATAAGAATGACACCATAATTGTAATTAATTTCAGCTCTTTTACAAACAACATCATGGTGTAGATTAAGGCCAACAAACAATTAATCATGGTGTAGATTACAGTGCTAACAAAATATGAAATTAGAAAATGTTACTTCCTACAATTTAGCTAATTTAAGGAGTTCATATGTAAGGGATTATGCTCCAGTTAATCAAGTAGAGGTTCCATGACCCCCCTTAATGGTTACACTTCTTTGTTGCAAGGTTACAGGTTTCAAATAACAAGGACTAAAACATGGATAATTATATTCTTGAGTTGACTTAGGAAAGTGGCTGAATAACAACAAACATGGAAGGAAATTTCAGATGAAAACATCAAAAAGTAGCTACATTTATTAGGATATATCTAAAGTGAGATATGCATATATTACAATGTAGGACATTTATTTTAGACTCAAGCAGTGCAGCATTTCTGTTAGACCACAAAAATGAGGAGTCAGGAATAAGCTTGTACATAATGATTTGGCAGTAAAGTTTTATCTGAGTTTAGTACAGATAAATCATTCAATCCCTTTTCTCCAGTGCTTCATGGTTGATTGATTTAATTGATGGCAGGCTAGCTGTGTAACTTGAGTTAATTATTAGAACTACAAATAACCATATAAGCAGCACAAAGCGACCAAGAGTGCTCACTGTATTTTCCCCTACGTAGTACAGAAAAGAGTATTTCATAAACCCAATGTAGTCCCATGTCAGAAAGAATCACAAGCCAATTATTCCCCATTCCCCATTCACAACCCGGTTGTCTCACCATCATCCTTAGATTCACTACAATCTTGTTTGTCTAATCTCATCAAAGGACTCATAGAGTAGACAAGAATCTTTGGCATCCAGACAACACAGATAGATCTGCAAACCTGTTCATTTGACTAGTACAATCACACACAACCCACAAACATAGACAATTTTTTTAAAGCTAACACCTCTTCTTCTTTTTTTGTGATATTATATATATATATATATATATATATATATATATATATATATATATATATATATATATATATATATATATATATATATAATACTTATATCTATATCAGATTCTTCAATGGCTCTTTAAAGGTGCACATGAACCAGAAAGAAAGAGGAGCAGCAGTAACAACTTCAGTATCCCTCCCAAAAGAGTATACATAATAATAAATTCATGTATCATGTACACAATCAAATAGAGTATACATTTCCAGCCAAAATCATAAATGAAAAATAATCCTAAGGACAAATGAAACATGAGCAACACCAAGCTAGAATGCGCCACGTAAACAAATTAATTCCCAAATTTTTTTAGCTTATCATAGACATGCTGATATCATAAGCTTATCATAAATGCAAAATAATCCTAAGGATGATTTAAACATGAGCAAAACCAACCAAGCCAGAGTGCATCCAACACAACTTAATTCACACCCTTATATTCAGCTTAACACGCACACTTAATTTAAAAGTTAATAGCAAATTATTTAAGCAATTAAGACATGATGGCGGTTCAACCTCCAGTTGCGACAACGCTCTCACGGCAAATGCGACGACTGGCGGTGGCAATGCTCGTCGGAGAAGGAGGAGTGGTGGCTCTATTGGACGTAGCAAGGATTTCCTATTTTAGGGATTTGGAAGAAGGGGATCAACGAACTTGCACGTTGGGGACGAAGATAAAGATGGAAGGGCGTTGGTGGCACCGATGTCGGAGATGCGTTTCAACGATAACAGTGGGTGGCAGCGAAGCTTCTCTTTTCTTCCATAGCCAAGATCTAGACTTTACATCAAAAAAACTTCATAGCACAGAATGCTAGAGAGAAAATGAAAATGAGGTAAGTCATAGAGAGAGACGAGGGAATGAAAATGAGTTAAGCGGGAAAGAGAAGGCGAATAGATAAAAAAGTTTAAATCAATAAATTTTATTGAAGTTTCGAAAGCCACCTACACTTTCTGAGGGTTTTTTGAAAAACCCTTGACACTTTCCAGAGGTTTTTAAAACCTCCATTATGTTTATGTTTACTTGGGATTTTTTGAACCTCCAGCAATAAATCTTCGTTAAAATTAAATATTTTAGTTGTGATATATATGGAATATACAATGGATAATATATTAAATGTTAAATTAAGTAAAATACAGAAAGAATTTTTATATAAAAATAATTATTAAAATATCTAAGTAACCAACATATATCAAAATGACAACTCCATTTGAATAATCGAAAACGACTTTGCAAATTCCACCTTAAAAAGCATAAAAAAATAAATTAATAATACCTCAGCAATTGTATATGAGAAACAGATAAAAAAGTTAGTAAAAACAAAACTTGAAAAAAGTTTGATTGTAGCTGTAACCATTTTTGCTTAGACAATAACCAATTCTATTGTCAACAATATTTTGTTCAAACAACAAATAAATAAATTTTTAATAATCATTTAAATACTACAATGTATAACAACAACGATGTCATAAATAATTGCTTAAAAAAGATAATATGAAATGTAAAATGCATAAAATAATTAACTAATCAAATTAAATAATTTTTTATTAATATTAGAAAAAAAATAATAACGTTAACAATACAGTTTGAAAAATACTTCATTTCGTTCAAAGTAAAAGTTATCACGCTGCTTTAGATCACGAAGGTTGGAAAATATTTTCCAACCACTGCCTATATTAACAAGAACTTTATCTTAGAATCAACTTACATTCAACTTCGCCCAAAACTGATATTTATGTGATTTCCCGTTTAAATAAAATAATTCCACTAAATAGAAACATCACATGATTATAATAATGAAAGAGCAATCAGATGAATATCATAAACCAAGAATGCACATCCATAAGCTAAACATAAATCTAAGAATTAAGTGTTTTGCAAAAGAAGTTGTTCATACAGCTGGGGACTACAATAGGCAATAGAGCCTTAAAACGGCTCTCGCGAGCCACACACGAACCCACTAAACTGCACCGTTGCTACCATCACGCCTATTTTCAGGATTTCCCCCATCTGCTCCCACCAAAGGTGATCATCGCAAATGAGTGAGTTGGAGAGGGTATTGGAGTCCTACAATTGGACTGGCCTTGGGCCTACGAGATGGGTCAGGCCCGTACACATTAGGCTAAAAATGAAGCTTACAATTTAAGTGTATTTAAATTTAGAATTCTTTTATAATAAGTATAAATACGTACAAATTTAAGACTCAACCAAAAATTTAGATAAAAAATGTCATAAAGTAAATATTAAATTTAAAAGTGCATTATTTGTATATGAGAAACAAATAAAGAGGTTAGTAAAAAAAACATGAAAAAAGTTTGATTGTAGCTGTAACCATTTCTGTTTAGACAATAACCAATTCTATTGTCAACAATATTTTGGTCAGACAACAATTAAAGAAACTTTAACAATCATTTAAATACTACAATGTATAACAAAAACGATGTCATAAATAATTGCTTTAAAAACATAATATGAAATGTAAAACGCATAAAATAATTAATTAAACTTGCAGGTTATCTAGAATTAAAAGCAAATAAGTCTTAAAATATTACAATTCCAAAATATGTCTGCAATTAGAAACAGTAAATAAAATAAATTAAAACCAACAAACGTCTTCATAATATCACTTTTTCCGTTTTAATATTTCGCTTGAGAACCTTCAACGGAATATTGTCTTCTTCAATAGATTCCAGTGATAGCACCTTCTGTGTTGATTCTCTCTTGAGTGGATTGTTGGATTCATCAGTGCTTGGATTCTCTTGTGGTAACTCAACAGGTGGGGGATCACAATCAGTTGATTCATTTGAAAATTTGTTCAATAAATCCTATAAAACAGAAAAAATTATAGATCAATTTAAGATTTAGCAAATATGAAATTCATATGAACAAAAAATGTATTACAACATTTACTATACCTCTGCAACATGAACACATGAATCCTTAATTATACATTCCTTTTCACGGCTAAATTCTCCATTCCCAACATATATATCCTTTAAAAACATTTACAATTTAAGAAATTAATGAATTAAATTGTGTTTATAAATAAATAAATAATAACAAATAAATTATAAAAAAATGAGTAAAATAGAGTTCTCATCACTAACTTCATGGAAGAATCATTAAACTTATTAATGATAACATCATCAAAACATACTTTCTTGACTCTGAAAGACTGTTCAAGTTTAAAGGTCTGGTCATTCCTACTCTCGACTTTAAATAATAGACTTCTATCCACCAATTCAGCAAATTCCTTTTGCAAAGACCAGAAACAGCATTCTACATATGGAGCAAAAGAGAATATCATTTTGAAAAGTACGCAATAGTTTATATCCAACAATACACATAAATGATAAGACCTTTGGAAAAGCATTCTACCTTATCAAGACTTTCTAACATATCTGCGCAAGCTTTTTTTAGAAGGGCAGATGCATCTCTATCAAAAAACACAAATGTTGTTGAATCTGATGAGTCAATGACTAGAATTTTAACCCGATATCTGAAAAATGATAACACATAAATTAGAATTGATAGTTAAAAATGAAATGTATTTGTAAAATCAATTGATATTAACACGTCAATTTGATATTACCTTGGAAAAACTTTGATCACATGCTTATTACACTTCTCGCAAAAAAAAACATCTTAGAATCTGGATAAACAGCCTTGTTACAAACACAGGCAGTGTACCACCAATCTTCCTCAGTGACAATATGTTTAATGGTTCCAAAAACAACATAAGTCGTTACCTTTCAACGATATAAAAAATGTCAGATAATACATTATGTTACAATAAAATATATAGCTAAGGTTTAAGAACATAAAAATTATGACCTGTTTACAATCTTTGAAACCTTGAATGTCATTCGTAGGTGTAAGGCTTAAAAACTCATCCTCAAGACTATGTTTAGAGCTCTGTGAAAGGTGAGTTAAGCCTTGTGATGGAGATTCAGTGTTTTCAAACATTGTGTAAAGTAATAAATATTTAATATCTTATCTATTATATGTAATGGAATATATAAAATATATTATGTAACAATGGATACCTTGATTTTAGTTCAAACGCCTCTTTCGAATCAACATTGTATTGTATTCTAGTGCAGTATGTACAATTCGGGACTTGAAACTTATCTACATTAAAAAAATAAGTTAACTACAAAAATTTATCATATTATTGAAAGTAAAACATATAATAAATATTTTAAATATACCTTGAAAGCTTTTAACTTTAGCAAACTCTATACTTATTACAGCATTTTGTACTTCTCTAGTGGAAAGAAAGGCATTGAGTTCATCAACATAAGTCCCAAACAGAGTACGCTCAATGCGATACCTGCATTTGACACAAACGTATAATAAATAATTAGTTTTATGACAAATACAATAACATGTATATATCCTCTATACTTATTACAACATTTTGTACTTCTCTAGTGGAAAGAAAGGCATTGAGTTCATCAACATAAGTCCCAAACAAAGTACACTCAACGCGATACAATAACATGTATATATATATACCTATATATATATATATATATATATATATATATATATATATAATAATTTTTAAAAATATATTAACCATTTGCTTCTATAGCAATGACATTCAATTTTGTTTTATTGCCATCTACTTGTAGCTCACTTTCAGTTCCAACACCTACCAAAACTCCTAAGATATCTACATAATAACACGCAAAATTTATTTCAAAGAAATGATAGTAAGATAACAAAAAAACAAATAAACGCAAGTATATATTAAATATGAAATTACCTACTAAATAATTTGTGTCATATTCAATGGTAGATAATAAAGACAAAGGAATATAATCTGGTTTCATATCTAGAACCAACTTTGTATCAAGCAAAGTTACTGTTGTACCGAACTGAAAAATAAATCTTATAAGCATGATATGAGGTTCGGTATATTCCACCATTTGGAGCAACGCTGAAATTTTGGATCCCATAAACCTTCCCTTCAAATATCTCATTATGAAATTTGTAAATCAGAGTACGTCGAATGGAAGCATGTATTTTTCCTCCCTTCAAAATATAAATCAAAAAACAATATTAAAAATATAAAAAAGTTTCCATTCAAAATGTTTAAAAATAATAAATTAATAATACCTGTTAATCTTGAATAACTAACTCCATGAAGAAAGGACACCTTTGTTTACTAAAATCTGGAACAAACAATGAACGTATCACCTTAACAATGATGTTCCAGTTCTCTTTTGCTAGAGTAACTTCACTTACCTTGTGGCATTTCGGTTGAACTTCACTAAGGGACATATTGAACTCAAAAGCGAGGTTTGCGAAATCAAAGAGAGAACTGAATTAAGATCGGTCTTATATATAGAAGAAAATCTATATACAACATAAATTTAAAATATACAATACATGAAATATAGAAGATGTAAAATATGAATAATGAATAATGAATAAATAAATAATAAAGTTGTCATTGAACTTGATATACGTACATTAAACATGGATTTGGAAACTGGAAAAAGGCAGCTAAAAAAGCTTATATTAGGGTAGAAAGTTACCAACTTGAGGAATAATAGTAACATAAATTTGGAAATTGAAATGAATATACAAAAGCAAGCTTTATTGAAGACCTATTACCAACCCATATGCATAAACTATTAATAGAAATTCTTAGTTTTGACTAAAAGCTATAAATTAGATACTATCATGCTTCATTGAAAACTGCAAATATGAAGATGTACATAAATATGTGATGCTTTACACAGAAAAATAAAAATACAAAAGAAATGTAAAATTTACCTGGAAAAAGAAATTTTTCTGGTCAATGTGAACGATGAGAAGAAAGAAAGAAGAAACCCTAGTTATAATAAATAAATAATAAAGTTTTCGTTGAACTTCATATACGTACATTAAACATGGATTTTGAAACTAGAAAAAGGCAACTAAAAAAGATTCTTATAAGGTAGAAAGTTACCAACTTCAGAAATAATAATAACATAAATTTGGAAACTGAAATGAATATACAAAAGCAAGCTTTATTGAGGAACTATTACCAACTCATACGCATAAATTATTAATAGAAATTCTTAGTTTTGACCACCAGCTGTAAGTTAGAAACTATCATGCTTCATTGAAAACTACAAATATGAAGATGTACATAAATATGTGATGCTTTACACTGAAAAACGAAAATACAGAAGAAATGTAAAACTTACCTGGAAAAAGAAATGTTTTTGGTCAATGTGAACGATGAGAAGAAAGAAAGAAGAAACCCTAGTTATAATAAATAAATAATAAAGTTTTTGTTGAACTTCATATACGTACATTAAACATGGATTTGGAAACTGGAAAAAGGCAACTAAAAAAGATTATTATAGGGTAGAAATTTACCAACTTAAGAAATAATAATAACATAAATTTGGAAACTGAAATGAATATACAAAAGCAAGCTTTATTGAAGAACTATTACCAACTCAAACGCATAAACTATTAATAGAAATTCTTAGTTTTGACCACCAGCTGTAAGTTAGAAACTATCATGCTTCATTGAAAACTACAAATATGAAAATGTACATAAATATGTGATGCTTTACACTGAAAAACGAAAATACAGAAGAAATGTAAAACTTACCTGGAAAAAGAAATGTTTTTGGTCAATGTGAACGATGAGAAGAAAGAAAGAAGAAACCCTAGTTATAATAAATAAATAATAAAGTTTTTGTTGAACTTCATATACGTACATTAAACATGGATTTGGAAACTGGAAAAAGGCAACTAAAAAAGATTATTATAGGGTAGAAATTTACCAACTTAAGAAATAATAATAACATAAATTTGGAAACTGAAATGAATATACAAAAGCAAGCTTTATTGAAGAACTATTACCAACTCAAACGCATAAACTATTAATAGAAATTCTTAGTTTTGACCACCAGCTGTAAGTTAGAAACTATCATGCTTCATTGAAAACTACAAATATGAAAATGTACATAAATATGTGATGCTTTACACTGAAAAACGAAAATACAGAAGAAATGTAAAACTTACCTGGAAAAAGAAATGTTTTTGGTCAATGTGAACGATGAGAAGAAAGAAAGAAGAAACTCCAGTTATAATAAATAAATAATAAAGTTTTCGTTGAACTTGATATACGTACATTAAACATGGATTTGGAAACTGGAAAAAGACAACTAAAAAAGATTATTATAGGGTAGAAAGTTACCAACTTGAGGAATAATAGTAACATAAATTTGGAAACTGAAATGAATATACAAAAGCAAACTTTATTGAAGACCTACTACCAACTCATACCCATAAACTATTAATAGAAATTCTTAGTTTTGACCAAAAGTTGTAATTTAGATACTATCATGCTTCATTGAAAACTGTAAATAAGAAGATGTACATAAATATGTGATGTTTTACACAGAAAAACAAAAATACAAAAGAAATGTAAAATTTACCTGGAAGAAGAAATTTTTCTAGTCAATGTGAACGATGAGAAGAAAGAAAGAAGAAACTCTAGTTATAATAAATAAATAATAAAGTTTTCGTTGAACTTCATATACGTACATTAAACATGGATTTGGAAACTGGAAAAAGAAAACTAAAAAAGATTATTATAGGGTAGAAAGTTATCAACTTGAGAAATAATGATAACATAAATGTGGAAACTGAAATGAATATACAAAAGCAAGCTGTATTGAAGACCTATTACCCACTCATACGCATAAACTATGAATAAAAATTCTTAGTTTTGACCAAAAGCACTAAATTAGATACTATCATGCTTCATTGAAAACTGCAAATATGAAGATGTACATAAATATGTGATGCTTTACACAGAAAAACGAAAATACAGAAGAAATGTAAAACTTACCTAGAAAAAGAAATGTTTCTGGTCAATGTGAACGATGAGAAGAAAGAAAGAAGAAACTCTAGTTATAATAAATAAATAATAAAGTTTTCGTTGAACTTGATATATGTACATTAAACATGGATTTGGAAACTGGAAAAAGGCAACTAAAAAAGCTTATATTAGGGTAGAAAGTTACCAACTTGAGGAATAATAGTAACATAAATTTGGAAATTGAAATGAATATACAAAAGCAAGCTTTATTGAAGACCTATTACCCACTCATACGCATAAACCATGAATAAAAATTCTTAGTTTTGACCACAAACTGTAAATTAGATAGTATCATGCTTCATTGAAAACTGCAAATATGAAGATGTACATAAATATGTGATGCTTTACACAGAAAAACGAAAATACAGAAGAAATGTAAAACTTACCTAGAAAAAGAAATGTTTCTGGTCAATGTGAACGATTGGAAGAAGAAAGAAGAAACCCTAGTTATAATAAATAAATAATAAAGTTTTTGTTGAACTTCATATACGTACATTAAACATGGATTTGGAAACTGGGAAAAGGCAACTAAAAAAGATTGTTATAGGGTAGAAAGTTTCCAACTTGAGAAATAATAATAACATAAATTTGGAAACTGAAATGAATATACAAAAGCAAGCTTTATTGAAGACCTATTACCCACTCATACGCATAAACTATTAATAGAAATTCTTAGTTTTGACCACAAGCTGTAAATTAGATAGTATCATGCTTCATTGAAAACTGCAAATATGAAGATGTACATAAATATGTGATGCTTTACACAGAAAAACAAAAATACAGAAGAAATGTAAAACTTACCTGGAAAAAGAAATGTTTTTGGTCAATGTGAACGATGAGAAGAAAGAAAGAAGAAACCCTAGTTATAATAAATAAATAATAAAGTTTTCGTTGAACTTCATATACGTACATTAAACATGGATTTGGAAACTGGAAAAAGGCAACTAAAAAAGCTTATATTAGGGTAGAAAGTTACCAACTTGAGAAATAATAATAACATAAATTTGGAAACTGAAATGAATATACAAAAGCAAGCTTTATTGAAGACCTATTACCCACTCATACGCATAAACTATTAATAGAAATTCTTAGTTTTGACCACAAGCTGTAAATTAAATACTATCATGCTTCATTAAAAACTGCAAATATGAAGATGTACATAAATATGTGATGCTTTACATAGAAAAACGAAAATACAAAAGAAATGTAAAACTTATCTGGAAAAAGAAATGTTTCTGGTCAATGTGAACGATGAGAGAAAGAAAGAAGAAACTCTAGTTATAATAAATAAATAATAAAGTTTTTGTTGAACTTGATACACTACAAAAAAATTAATATTTAGTGGAAGTTTTTTTTTCAATCTGTGGGGGTTTTCACCCTCCACAAATTAATTTGCGGAGGTTTTTTAGACCTCTACAATTAGAGTCCCCACAAGTTATTTGCATAGGTTTTGAACAACCCCTGGTATCCAAATTATATTGTGGAGGTTGTTTTATGGAGGGTTTTAACCTCTTCTATTGCCTATAAAATCATAATCTTGTTACATTGTTAATTTTCCAGGCACATTCCAGCCCTTAGGCCAACTTCAATTACTTAGAATCATTTGGCCACACATCACGCAATTTATATATTAAATAGTATGTTATCTGTTTACACCAAATTTGCCAGGAAATAACTATATTTAATCATGGGTTAGAGAGTTGAAAATAGAAAGACTTTTTTATACTGAAATTCACATTGAAAACTAAAATACAAAATCATTAATAACAGTTTTAATAGAAACTTCGATCATAGTTTCTGAAATATATAAAATCCATTCAAGGGAACTTTTAGTACAGAAATTATGTAAACATGATGAATGAGCAAGGACCAGACCATCTTGTACACAATGTATTTGAGATGTAAACCCAAGATGTCGAATTATTCTAAGTCGTTCATGTCTGAGTCTGACCAACAAATAATGCAACAGAAGAGAAGAGAAGAGAAGAAACATGCAGCGAATCCATAATGGACTATACAGATGGAACATGAGTGGATGAAGTATGAGCTACTACTCTACAGAGTGAGATACTGTAAATGGAGTGAAAATGTAGAACTCCAGCACTGAACGATGACATTGCATCTTCAGCTACTAACTTGTGCTGCAAGATAAAAAAAAAGGGGCAAAAAAACATATAATATGCTCTTATAAATAGGAAAAATAGACTGACATAAGCAGTTTCATGCAAGTGTGCTAGCTTACCTGCCACAGATCCCTCACAGAAACATGAATGCCAGATTCAAGCCCAAGTGCTTCCCATGAAGCTATTATCGTGGCAACTTTTGAGCACCGATTCCAGAGAGCAACAACCAATCGATTTCCGATAAAGGACCTGCCCAAACCTGTAAAGATTGAAAAGTAAAGTCTAAATTTAGCACATAGTAGCATGTATGCGACTTTAAACTTCGTCTTAGTGACATACTTTGTCACATGAAGACCTAAAGAGGAACATTTGCTGACAAAGTATAGGAGATTTGGCTCTTGAATGATGTTGATTTCCATTCAGTAAGTATACGAGATTCAGTTGAAGGAATAGTTCAAAATATATTACCTGTCTGCAACCATCTACACCAGAAGCTTGAACTTTCCTTCCCTGGATTCCAAGTGAGTCTGCAGAGATACAAAATAAATAATCAGTATCCTTACTTACCATAGTCACTGAGATAGATGAAAAATGTGCTCCTTCCGATCTTTTACATAAGAAACAACTAATAAATTTCATCAAATCCACTAAAAATAGTTAAGTTAGTTAATTATAATTAATAATGTCCTAATTATACTGTTATTCCAGAAATATCCTTTGAAGTAATTGGTTTAAGTATGAGTTACATTAAATCAAGCTATAAGCCTATACCTAATTCAAGAAACAATGTTTCCATCAGTAAGTGAAACTTATATTGATAATAGACCATTTAAATACATAAAGAATGCGTATCTGTCTCACAGATTCACAATAAATCAAGGGTACAAAACAAATTACTGATTAATACATCTCAAATTTATCCATTTTATGTAACAAAATAAACACCATTGGCACCACATACAGAGAGTTATGCATTAACTTGGTAACAATAATAGAAAGCAACTCCAACATAAGACTTTGAAACCTGAAAAGAGAAGTGTTGGTTCAATCACAAAAAATAGGGAACAAAAAAGTGAAAATATAGGCTGTTGAAGTACCACCAGGTAGATTTCAGACCACAATATACAACATTTTGCTAGTTCAATCACGAAAATATACAACATTTTGACCAACATAGAATTCAGACCAGAATAGTACTCACTTGAATCATTCCAGGACCGATCTTGATTGAACTAATTGGCAACTTCCTCCACAATGGTTGTCTTTCTTCCAACTTTCTGAGACATTAACAAGGATGATGGCATAAATTAAGTTTTCTTAGTGGCTAAAGCATAGATCAAAGTTTAGAGGCAGGCGTCACATAGATGTTCCACCAACTATAAGAAGCATTTGCTAATCAAAACTATGCATGCTTCAGTTAAAAGAAGAAATATCATCATACAATGAAAGAAGTTGATGCCAATGATGAGCATTCAAATATAGG
>Ga0214544_1005793_pt1 | contig 23537 bp, 8 predicted proteins | sample CNSS3metaG_FD_160074 | JGI IMG/M metagenome (GOLD analysis project Ga0214544, IMG submission 160074) | Root nodule microbial communities from cowpea collected in UCLA plant growth center, Los Angeles, California, USA - CNSS3 | ecosystem: Host-associated > Plants > Roots > Nodule | place: USA...
AAAAACTTAACTTTTGAGAAGAAACCCTAGGTTCAAGATATGGTCACCGAAACAGAGAACCAAGAGCAGATATAAGACCAGGAGGCTCCGGCGAGACGAACGACGGTGGCGCGGCGCGATTCCGGCGTCGGGAAGGCGGCGCGTGGTGTACACGCGCTTGAAGGTCACCGGAGAGAAGCGGAGCGTGGCGGCGCGTGCGGAGGTTTCTGGGGACGTGACTTGCGGGGATGGGTTGCGCTCCTCGAGGCGCACCTAACCCTGACTTCGCCGGAGTAAACACGCCGGCGGCGACGACGACGGCGGACGGCGGCGGACAGTGGCGGAAGACGGCGGACGATGATAGTCACTGTGACAAACAGTGAAGATGAACCAGACTCATGTTCTGGCTCTTGATACCATCTTGAAGAGATTTCAAATAAATGAAACAGTGAAAAACTTCACTGTTACTGTTTTACTACTGTTTATATAAGAAGATAGTAAGCAGAATACAAAGAGTCAAGGCCCAGTCCTAACCCTAACCCTAAAGAAAGGATCCCATACATTATAAATAAAATATTACATCTCAACAGGATGAATTGCAGCTTTTTCCTCCACTAATGAACTATAGTCAAAGATAGATGCACACTCTATATACACTTAACAAAAGTATAAATTTAGTCCTTCCTATTGAGCATAGTTTTCTCTGATTGCGGTGACTGTGTAAAGGTCTTTTAGAAACGAATGAATTGATTACACAAAGAAAATGGGGGACGTGTATTGACTTAATGAACATAAACTTTAGCAAATAGACAGAGCCTTTTGAGAACGGAGCTATGGGTTAGCCATTGTAAAGAATTTCGGTGGTATCCGATACAAAGTGATAATCCTATTAGACAAACCATTTCCTTAATGGAAAATGTACTTATAAGTGCCAAATTTCATTAATATTCTTAGTTGTATGATTGATTAATAATCCAACATGAACTGAAGCAATTCAAGTGAATCATGAACTACAACCTAAGAAAATTTGTAAGGAGTAATTGCAACCCGCACTCTGAGTATTCTTTCACAGATTAGTAAATTTGTGAATTTCGCTTACATAGGAGGCACAACAAAAACTGACTCCTTAGGGCTTGTTCTTACTTACATAGTTGAAGGTTATCACGCCATTGTTCTGAATTTTGTTTTGTGGAATACCCTAAATCAATTTTAAAATTTTTTTATCTAGAAGAAGAGTGGTGAGTGTCTTCCAAAAAAATATTTCCAAAATTAATTTAGATATCGTCGTTTTGGAGTGAAGTTCTGTTACTGTTTTGTCTTTAAAAGGACATGTCTCAGAGGATGAAAGAAGTATATATAAGTTGCATTTGACCTCGACTCTCAAGTGATGTAGGACTATTGAATGTATTAGAATAAGGTTCAATAGTCGAGGACTAAGAGTTTTCGGCTCCAGGATGGACGCTAATGTTTCGATCACAAGTCCGATAACATTATTAGAATCAATCACCGTGTTTCCGAGGTGTCTCATAGGATGAAAGTAGAAAAAAATATTTAAACTGTATTTGATCTTGATTTCTAAATAATGTAAAATTGTCAGATACACCATATAAGTGTTCCCAAAACTAAGTAACATATTCCAGTAAGAGAAATGATAAATAAATACATACTAAACTATTCATAATAATAATAATAATAATAATAATAATAATAATAATTAGAAATAATGACATGCACAACCATCCTTTGCCCTTAAGAAACCACCACCACCACCAAGTGCAGCCTAATAAGTTGGTCCAATGAATATCGAAGGAAAAAGGGAGATATTAATTAATATCAGAAGAAATTTATGGGTGTCATCATACAATTTTGGTGTTACTGTTAGCAAGCACTATTCCAATTTATTGTTGAACTACAGCACGTGTGCTACTTGTTGCGTTGGGCAAAAGAACTAGCTGCGTATACGCCAATTCTTCCACCATGATTAAGTTAAAGACATGAAGAAGTTGTTGTGAAATATTGGTGGAAGAAAATCAAGGAATCATTACTATAAGTGTGTGCGTTCAAACGACGTGCTAATTCGTAGTGCCTAAGAAAGTTATCTGTCACATTCATCTTTCAGTAAATGTTACTAATCTTCATTTTCTAATTAGGTGCATTTTTGGTGACTCTCATTCTTTTATCGCTTTTCTTAACTCTCAATTTTTTTTTTCTTCATTAGGTGCAATTTTCTAAATAGGTTCGTATGAATTTTACCAAGTCGTGTTTGGTTCAATTCTTTTTAACTTAAAGAATTTATTCTTTATCCCACATATTAGTTTTGGGATGAAAGAGGAAGAAAGTAAACTGGTTACTTTTTCAAAGTTATTCGGTTAACTTTTTTCTTTCCTTTTATAAAAATAAGAAATGTTGTGATATTTAGAAAAATTATTAAACATGAATGACCTCATTCCCAAGCAAGATATGTACTAAGATAGGTAGTCAAACCAATTTAAGAAGTAGAATCGCTGAAAGTGTGTCAACAATTGGTTAAATACATATTTATAATTAATTTGTCTCATAAATAAATACTAACCAGAAAAATAACATTATTTCATTATGGGGAAGCTCAAAATCTCTAAAGATTGAAAACAATAATATGTTTGAGGTAAGGTGCATGATTTTGAATTAGAAATAATATTTTGGGATGAAATCATTGAAAGTGAGATGGTGAAAAATGAAAGAAAGAAAAATAACTAGAGTGAACAGTAAAATTATTGTCTGAACTAAATGAAAATGAGTAAAAAAGAGAGTAGTGATGAGTGAAAAGTTTATAAGTGTATACGACTGATTTGTTAGAAGTAAAAATAATAGGTAGATGATTTTTGCTAGAAAAATCCGATTTGTGGGAGTTCAATACTTTTGACCAATTTTAAGAATGAAGAACAAAAGTACATATGAAAGGCATTATATTAATTTTGTGGAAAGGTATATTAGTTGCCTTTGCTACTTGTCTTTCGATTGATTTGGAAGAAAATGTAAGGTCCTTTAATATTAGAAAAATAATATTTTAACAACTAAATTTTGACAATTTTCTTTTATAATATTAAGTGATATCTTTTAAATCATTTTAAAATATAAAAAAAATGAAAAATTACTTAAAAAATGTCATATCTCAAATTATAAGATAAAGTTTATCAAATTTTAGTTATTAAAATATTATTTTTCTTAAAATTATTCTCTCATATTTCACCAAATATATAAAAACAAGTAAGTCCAAATCAACTATATTTGTGTCATTCCTTCCACACCCGCCAAATCAACTATAATATGCTAGTTTCATTCTAGCTACAAATATAGTGATTAAATGTTTTTAATTAATTTTAATTCTTGACATTTACCATTTTCGTGCAATAATAATATGAAGATAAGTTATATGTCAAAAGTAGAGCTGTCAAAACGGATAATCCGGCTTAACTTGGCTCGACCTACCACAGGTTGATTACTTAGTGAGTCAACCCAACTTGGTTCCCTTATTAGCGAGCCAAAAAAATTCGAACCCGACCCGACCCACCACGGGTTGGTGGGTTAAACGGGTTGGCTTACGGATTCACTCAATTAAAAAATACAATTTTTTTACTTTTTTTCGGTCAAAACTAAATTATAATTCTAATTAAAATCTAAATAAATTTTAATACAATCCAAATACAAACTAAAATCACAAAAATATAAATTATTTATGTGTTGGCTAAAAAGAACAACCTAACATGACCCAAATGCAAAACTCAACTTAATAAAAAATACTGTGTGACTATTTATTTGTCGGTTGGTGAGCCAACCCGGCTCACCACAGGTTCAACCCGGATGAGTGAGGTTCTAGGTAAGCTGGGTCAAAAATGAACCTATATTGAAATTTGTAAAAAAAGTTTCAACTCAACCAGGCCCAAACCCGTGGTGAGCCGCGGATTGGTTCGCAAATTCTAACATATTTTAACAGCTCTGATCAAAAGAAGTAAATTAGTTCTAGAAGGGTTTTTTTTACAGATCTTAAAAAATGATTTTGCATATTTTTGTTAGTAAATGGTTTAGGGTTGATAGTTTAATGGTGAAAATGGGTTTCGAAAAAGGTTATTCCAAATAAGTTGTAAAAGAGAGCAAATGAGCGGTTGAAGTGTAATAGATTTAGTAGATAAACACTTTATACACTAAACCGCCGTAACACTATGTCATGTTCAAGTTTCGTTTTCGTTTACAAACGTAAAGGTTAATCAATAAATGATTACGATTGTCATCCACAGCTATAGCTAGCTTACAATGAATACACTAAGTTACTTATTCTCTTTATTTCCATTAAGATGAAAAGGTACAAGGGTTCTTTTTCATAAAACTACTTTTAGTTGTGTCAAGTATTCTTTAATTATTATTTTTGTTCATAACAAAAAAAAATGTTTAACAATTACAAAGACAACGATATAATAATGGATATGCAAAATAAGAATTATTTGTTAGAAAAAAAATTGCAATGAGGGTGCGTTTGGATTAATAGATATATTGATTTACCAAAACTAAACATTAGTTATTATAAAATTTATAAGTCATTTAGATTATCATTGTTTATGAAGGCTAGATTATTTTAGTTTAAACGATTCAAATAAACATTTTATGTACAGAATCACATCATTGTTAGTATATGTTCAATCCTCTTTTATAAATTATAAAATATTTTATTTATCACCTATAACGAGTACACAAAGTAATTTTTAGGGTGTGTTCTCATGCACAAATTTATTGTAGTCAAAGAATGGAGAACAATGATTTAGTAGATAAAATGTTGTTCGTTTTCAGTGAAAGGAAGGGACTGATAGGCGATGATTTGCGAGGTTATACTACATTTTCAATCTTGCCGTTTCAAGAGATTTATGAGATTATTGTACCAAATTACTATTCTACCCCTTTGTTGTCTTTATGTCCACTTACCCAATTCCAAAATTTATTTATGTATCCAGTATCAAATGCTTGAACTTTGTATCCAAATCCTAATTGGCTGTCTCCGATTCCAGCATATATTTTTCTGTTCAAATACATTAAAATATTTACTTTTTTCAATTAATATTTATCTTTAATATTTAAATTTATGTAGAAAAAATTTCAAAATTAATTATAACTTATCTAATTATTATTTTATACTATATTTAACACCAAGGACAATTTGATAATCTAACTTTTTCATACACTAAGTTTTTTTTTATTAATCACATAACTCAAATCCTACAAAATAAAAGAACACTCTCCCTATTATCTTATAAGATGTTATATATAACACTTATGATATATTTAGTCAAAAGTACATGCAGAAAAAAAATTGACATTCACATAGAATTGTTAATTTGCTTTATATAGAAAACCTTCTATTTATAAAGTGTTTAATAAGACCATTAGTAATATGGATCTTCTAATGTATATTAAAGTTATAACACTTGTGTTTATTACAAGAAAATCGTGTATTACCGATGACAAGTTCCGTCTGTAAGAACTAATATCCGTCTATAACTGTTAATTTTTTACGGTAAAAATTTCATCGATAACAAACTTGTCTGTAAACTTTATCGACATGTATTTTTGTCAATAATTGAAATATTTACCGACAGATACGTCCGTCGGTAAATAGATTACAACTATTATCGACGGATATGCTAGTCGATAAAATCGTCAATATATATTGATCAGACTGCAAAATCTGTTTTGCATGTTCGCTAAACCAAACAAAATAAAACAAACATGACAATAATACTCAGTTTTTTTTTTTATTAATGGTTAGATTCAACTTATTGTTAATTAAAGTACATGTAGTTGTCCTTATTCTATCACTTTAAATTTGTAGTAGTTGTCCTTATACTATCATTTTAAATTTTTAATAATAAAATGTTTGCAAATATCAAACTCTTTATAGAAATATGTGAGTTAATATAGTTTCGTTCCATGGGATAATTTGCTAGATTAAAGTAAAATTTGTGTCTTGTTAGAGTTTTGAAACATTTATTACATGTTCTTTTTGAAGAGCGTCATTCAAAAATTATATGTGACACAATTATTCGATAACTTATAACAAATTTGAATTTATTATTAATATAATCGTATAATTTTTCTCAATATACTTACCATATATATTTCGGTTTACCAACCAGGCATTTTTTTCTTACAATGAAGATCATAAATCTTCTAAATTGTTTTTATATATACATTCTTTTAACTATTTTAACTAACCTACTGAAATAATTATTATGTTCATATTTCTCATTGAAAAAAAAATGTTATGATGCGATTACTTTTAAATATTATTTTTTCATAACAAATTTTTATAATTTTGCTAGAAAACAACTATTACCCGATAACACAGTATTCGTGCCTCCTTGCTTTTCTCACGCTACTATATAAAATCTTTTTAATTATTCTGCTGCTCTCACCATGTACCTTTTTTATCATTTGAAAATGTTCACATTCTCTATCTATCAAAAATATTTTTGAAAGTTTGTCTTATGTATTGTACCAACATTTTCAAATTTAGGCAAAATTTAGAAACAATGCAGACATGATCTGAGGAAAAATAATGTATAAGAGACCTTTTTTTTTTTTATAAGAAGTTATTTATAAACAAAATAATACTTTTATAATACTGTAGAATATTACATTTATGGAATGATTAAGGGAAAACTATAAATATGTATATTGATTTTCAATTTAATATAGTGTATTGAAATTAAAATTTATAAGCTTCAAATTTAGACATATATACAAAAAAGTTGTGATTAACAAATGTAATAAGATGGTTACTTAAATGTAAGCAATAGCATCTAAGAAAAAAGTGAGAAGAAAAGACACTGTTGAGAGATGCTTGATGTGAAAGAAAGGAAACAAATTAACATTTTCCCTTTAATTTCATGTTGAACGAAATATTTTAAAGAATTTATTTATCATTAATATTTTGGGACTTTTTTCAGTTTCTTATCCCTTTGAATCCGACAATTTTATACCTTTGATTCTAAAATAGATTTTGATATTTTTATTTTACCGATAATTAAAAAAATATAAAACATTGATCTAAATATAATTATATATTAAAAATTATTTATTAATAAAAAATTTTAATTGTATAAATAAACATTTATTACACAAACTAAAATAACTGTTTTCATCCATTATTACAAAAGCTATAATTAGAGAAACACAATGTGCTATATATCAATCTTTGTCTGTTATAGAAGAGAACACTCGTATACTAACATCAGTTATACTTTTTTAATATATTTTTTTAATTGAAAAATAAAAAAATAAATGTCAAATTAGTCTAATTCAAGTCAAATTATTTTATAAAAAAAATTCAAATTTCTATTTTAAAACGTCTACAACAATCCTTCCACCTTGTCAAAACCGGGAATAAGCTAATAATAGAAGTCTTTTTGTAATTTTTTTCTTCTTTATCTCTTTTGCCGACAACGACGTCGTTCTGACTATCGGCGCCGTTATCTGATCGCGAACCTCCAACTACGAAGATTAAAAAAATAAGTATAAATATCATTCACAATGGCCCCGCAAAGAAAACACAACAGAAAGCGATAGAAAATTACCGTCACCGTTCACTCTCTCTCTCTCTCTCTCTCTCTCTCTCTCTCTCTCTCTAACTTTCTATCACACACGCCATTAACGCATTGATTTTCTCTCTCTCACTCTCACTCTCACTCTCACACACACATTGGTGTTAGTGTCGGTTCCCAACTTCGATTCACGCGCACAGTACCGACGCAACTTCTCTCTCCCTCTCGTGATGGATTTCGACTAGCATTGTGCTGTGAACCCTCGCGAGCTCACTCTCCCACCAGATCGAAGTTCGATTTCTCTTTCTCACGCTCTTTTTCTCTCTCTCTCTCTCTCAATGTTGCTTTTCTAGATGTTCCTCACTTCCTTCTTTGCTTTGCAGGTTTGTTTTCGCTCTCCGATCTGCAATGACGCCGAGGAGAGGGTTTTCCTTCGCCAAGAGCAGGGGCAAGGGGTCCTGCTTCCCCGTTCTCGGTTTCATTCTCCTCTGCGTTCTTGCGCCCGTGGTTTTCTTCCTCGCTCGGGGACTCTACGCTGCTGGTTAGTTCGGTTGCTGTTTTTTTTTTTTATTGTTGTTTTGTGCGTTTGAAGATCTGTGTGGTGAGTATTGTAGGCTAGTTTAGTGTTTGTGACTGTTTTTGGTTTAATTGTTGTTTTAGTTGGGAAGTGAAGTGTTTTTGGTAGTTGTATGTTGAGTGATTAGTTGGAAGGGCAAGTGTGAGAGGGAGAGGGCTTTGTGAGAGTGAGTGTATGCTTGGACAAGCGTCTGTTGCGCCGGAAACGATTTTAAATTTGTGAAGAGTGTAGAAGCTACAACTGGTGGGTTTAAATGCTTAACTGGAGTGAATGGAATTGGTCGGACACGCGTTTGGATAGGATTCCCGGAAGTTTAGTATGTGATTGGAGTGTTAAGTTGGAAGGGCAAGGTCAAAGAGAGAGGGATTTGTCAGAGTGTGAGCGTGTGTTTGGATGGTTGTCTGTAACGCAGAAAATAAAGTTAAATTTGTCAATAGTGTAGATGCTACAACGGTTAACATTTTGTTTAGACATGCTGTTAGTGGAATTGGTTGGATACACATTTGAATGGGATTTCTGCAAGTGTAACATGTGGTATAACACGTCTGTAATGCAGAAAACCAGACTAGATTTGTTAAAGTGTGGAAGCTACAACTGGGGTTGTTTATTTTAGATGGATTCTAGGGTGGGGGGAAGCACATTCAAGTCTCCCACTAGCAGAAACTGTTACCACCGACAAATGTGCGGCTTTTTAGATGGAGGGCTGAGATTTATTTATTTTCATTTTTTTGTCTATCCCTGTTTATCCCTTCAAGTTTCTCTTACTTCATATAAATAATTGAGGTTGTGCATCCACAATGATATGCCATAAAATCAGCTTGCAAGATAAGATTTGTATTTACTTATATATTTTTATTTGGCTATATCTTTTGTTGATGTGAGATTTTCAACACACCATCTCATGCCAAAGATTAGACATTTCGAGTGTGGGACTAGAGGTGAACCTGATAGTGAGTGAGATGCAATAGGCTTGACAAACTTGACTAGAATAGGCTTTGAATGACCGTGACACCATCTTATGGAAGTGAAGTTTAAGTATAAAACTCAACATCACACAACCGACTTGGTAAAGTGAGGTATGCACCTCTACCTTTATAGTGTTATTTGACAATATCTCTAGTTGATGTGAGATCTGCAGCACAACTCCAACAACAACAATCACCATGACGAGTCTCCATTGCAACCGCCTCCAATAACCTAAACAGAAACCACCACCGATGACCAAAACCAATATGGGGAAATTGTGAATGGGTTGGGTCGGTAGTAGGTGAAGGGTAGAGGGAAAAAGTGGTTGAAACGTTGGGAATAAGAGATAAAAAAAAGAAAAGGAAAAAGTGGAAAGGCAGAAAAAATTGTGATCATTTATTATAAATAAATACTTTATCTAAGGGTCAGGATTTTATTACCCATGGGAGGAGATATGGATGGGTTTCATCCCCTAGCCTTCACCTTGTTTTGAATTCATTGTTGTGGTGGGCATTTAGATGATGGAAGGGTTTATGTTTTTGTTGCTTTTGAATTGCTAACTTTTTGGCTCATGGTGGTGGAAAGGCATCCAAATTTTCTTGGGCTAGTGAACTATAATATTTGTGCCTCTGGTGTCTACAACTTAAGTGTTTTTAGCGTGGTTGAAAGGTTCCTTGAAGTTTGTGTCTTGTTCTTGTCCTTCCCCTTTATTCCAAAATTCCTTTATTTTGAGATTGGGCATCTTCAGATTAGGGACTGTAGTAATAGTTGACACGATGGTCATTGAATTTTTTAGTTGTGATCGATGATAGTGTGAATATAAAGGCATGCCCTCTCACTAAATGGAGATGCTTAATATTTGTTTAATGAAATGTTATGTTGAGATTACTTTATAAGATTGCACATTTTTGTGATCCTCATATGGGATTCCATGCAAAGAGGGGTAATGTTCAGGTTTCAATTTAGTAGGTGTGCATGCTTAGTGTTGGCTCTTGTACTAGAACTTTTATTTGGCTTTATGTTATATTTAGTATCACTAGTGATGTGAAAAAAAGTTCATAAATAAGTACTTTTTGCCTAATTTTCTTACTATACATTGCACATTTTTTTATAGTGTGTCTAGATATGGCATTTTAAGAAGGTAATTCATTTTTTAGAGAATTTAAAATGCCTTATGACAAAATATGTTGTTTGATTGAGGAATTTTGAAAGAATTTGAAATTCTAGAATTTCATTCGTAGTTTGGGTCCACCTTGGTCCAGGTTGATTTGGCACAACCTAGGCCTACGTAGACTTGACTTGACCTAATGTGGGATCAACCCAACTTAGTTTGACATAGCCCCAATCCGATCTCTCAACCCAATTCGACTTGGCTAAAACCTGACCTAGTTTGTCTCAGTCCCACCTAGGGCCTAACTTGACGTAGACCTAGCATGAGTTGGAACCGTCCAAACTTGATTCAACATGGGCCTAGCCCAAATTCAACTGAACACGATCACACTCGACTAGGCATGACTTGCCTCAACTTGGGGATGGGTTGACTCGACTTAACCCAGTCTAGACCGACTCAACTCAACTTAGGCTCGACCTGACTTGGTCTTGATCGAGCTAGGCCAAACCTGGTATTGATCAAACTAGGATCCACTTGAGCCTAGCCCAACTCAACTGAACGTGGGTCAACCCTGACTCATATGAAAGTGGACCAGCTCTAATTCAATCGAATGTGGATGCCTCGGCTTGGCTCAACTTGGACCCAAATTGACTTGCCTCACTTGGGCTCGACTTGGACCCGAACTGACTCAAGTTGACCTAGGCCAACTCTACTCAACTTGGGCTCCACTTGACTTGGTATTTATCCAGCTAGTCCAAACTTGGTCTTGATCAAACTAGGACCTACCTGGTAACTTGGTCTTGATAGAACTAGGTCAAATCTGGTCTAGCCTAACTCGGCTAAACGTGGGTTAGCCCCGACTAAGATGAACGTGGACCCACCTTGACTTGATTGAATGTGGGATGCCTTGACTTAACTCAACTTGGACCTAGACTGACTCAGCTCAATTAACTTTGGTCCAAACTCAACTCGGCCTAGCTTGGTGGACTTGGCTTAACTTTGACTTGATTTGGCTCAGCCTGATCTTGCATGAGCTCAATCCAGTGTTATCTTACTTGGGTTTGGCCTAATGTAGTATTTCATAACTTGAAAATAATATTGTTTAATATAAATTGAGAAAAATTTTGGCAAATATAAAATGAGAAAATCTTGAAGCACTTTGACCAAAAAAATAACATCAATCAAACTCGATTATAAAAGATTATCAATGTTGATATTATTTTTTTTAATTCTTAACAATTATGTTGTGTTTAAATAGTTTTTTGAATTTGGTAGTAATTGAAATACTTTATCCAAACAAGAAAATTAAAATTCACTAAATTTAAATTGTTTTATCCGAACAGAACATTTGAAAAATGAAACAATTTGAAATGAGATCCATTCAAATTCAATGTATTTGAATGTCTTAAAAATTGTGAAATTTCTTATCCAAACACAAGGTTTGAGATATATCTTAGGGAAGGATTTGAGAAAAAAGCAATAAGAGGAAGTGGTGTCTTCCACTTTGCTGGAAAAGGTGTTTCAGCCCAGGAGTAACCGTGTACAATAGGGATGACAATTTCTTTTGGTTCCGGCAATAAATATTTGGTTACTATGGACGGTACAGAGGTGGAGGTTTTTGAGGAATAAATGATGTCATTATTATTTAAGGTAACCTTATTTCTGTTAAGGATGACGATTGCATACCCGCTTTAAAAAAATGCCTATACACGTAAACAGGTCAGGTTGAGTTTGTTTTTTAATATGATCATGTCCAGCCCTACCAAAGTCTGGTCTAATTTTTGGCTTATTTCCACCTCTAGTAGCAGCCTTTACAGCATATGGGCCTCCTTTCTGCCATCCGCTTTGCTACCGCATTTTTTCTGTGCAATGGCCCTTTTCTCACTGGGGTTTCAGCCATTAGGGTGAGCAGTGGCCCTTATTTTTTCTTTAACTTCCTTTGACCAAAGGTGATCTGCCAGTCCTCCAGATGCTGCCGTTTGCTGGAGTGTTACTGTCCGACCACCTTAACATGCAAATTCTCCTGGAGTATTGCCAATGTGTGCTCTTCCCTTTGACCATCTTCATGATGCCGCTTGATTGATTTTACATGTTGGCCTTCCCAGGAACCCTTTTGAAGTTGTTTGTTGCATGTTTTATACATCTTTGGTTGTTTTACATTGCTGGCTGTCGTTTTTATCTACTGTTTGGGGTTGAATGCATGGAATGTATCAAGGGCGTCAACAGCTAAAAGTGTTGACCCACTTTGCACAGTCTCTCTGGTTGACAAGCGGACCTTATTATCAGTTCTGGATCTTCAAAATATATTTTGGGGGTGTCAAAATTAATTTTACAAGTATACAAATTTTTTGGGATGTCAAATATATAAAACATACTAAATTTAAAAATATATTTTTATTTATATACTAATTTGTACATATTCATACAAAATTGTGGAGTCAAGGCGCCCCCCTTAAACATACCCAGGATCTGCCACTGCCTATGATATGCGATCTATAACAAGGGTATATTTGTAATGAGTTTAAAGCTCTGTAAGCTTTAACTTAAGGGCGACTGTTAGAATACAAGATTTCTTTAGTTTATTACAGAATAGCTTAAACTGTTTTTTCGTTTAGTTTGTTATCTTAGATTATCCTTAGGATTACTTTCCCATCCTATAATGTCTTCTAGAATAACTTCGTAACAAGCTGAGTGCTCTGGCATATATGCTATAGCTTGAAGGGGAGTATGATTTTGATAGATGTGTAGTTTATCTTTTATTTAAGATAACATATGATTAATTTATCTTTTAGATAGTCCTTAGATAATATTTTATTTTGTTTATGTCTCTGTATATGTATGGGTACACATTCTGTAACCCAACCCAACAAACTGAATAATACAGATTCAGATAAGATTTATAAAGGTTTATCTTCCCTCCTTTCTCTTTTGTTGGTAAATAAAGTCCCAGATTGAATGGGATGAAGAGAAGAAAGGATATATCAGTTTGGTTGTTGTATTTAAGAATGTCTTTTGACCATTTTGGACCAACTTCCATGCTTGCATGCAGCTCATTGAGTCTACACTTTTCCTCACATTGCACTTGTGCGAAATTCAAACGGTGTTTGAGTTCAATGCCCAACTGCCTGTGTCATTAAAAACCAAATTGAGCCTTTTAAACTGAGTAGAAGAATCACTAGTCCAGACGGGAGGCCTCTGAGGCTCTCTTCTTGAGGACAAGCTAAAGAAATGAAATAAATCACAGATGGGTTGACAAAAACAATCTAACTGAATAACTCACTTATGTTATACTTTACTTGGTCTGCACTCCTCACAGTGGACAGAACTCAATACCCTGAAAAACTTTGTAACTTTAACAATTCATAAATATAATATAAGGATATTTTGTAATGTTTAATCTTTATTAATTTGTCTTCTCCTCTCTTAGAGCTTAGGAAAAGTTGTCATGTATCTGGTAACATATTATACACTATATCTTTATTGATTGTTTGTGGATAACAGAAGTAACTTTAGTAGTATGCTTCATTTGCCTGATTGAATTTAATATGTAGAAAGTGATTTAAGTTCTTATTAATGTCTCAATTTTTTTATCTAAATGGAAATAATCATCAGTTCAAGTTAGTCTGATACTTTCAGTGGATTGTGCAGATCTAGATTATATTGCGGATGTTCCACGTAAACAGGTAGCCTGTTTTATGTGTTATTGTTATATTTTAAAACATACTTGATAAAGCTTCTAGGTTTTTCTCTTCTGCCTTTTAAGTAAATGTTTGACTGCTACAGGTTAGCAAATGGAGAGAATGGCAGGCGTTACAGGATCTTAAATCACTTCTTTCAGAAGAGGCAAGCAAATACTTATAAAGTTTGGGCTATTCTTCCATGTTCATCACTTTTATTTCATGTAAGAATATGATTTTCTAATAAATATTATCTTTTAGGTCCTTAATGTTATTGTATCCAGCACGAATGATTTGGGACCTTTCAGTCTTGACAATTTCAGAAAGAATTTGTCTGCTTCATGGAGAGTTGTTGGATTAGAAACTACAAACAGTACACATGAGGTTTGGAAGAACAATGTGCTTCTTCCTGGAACTTTCGATCATAATTTTTGTTTTTAAAAACAGAAGGCGTTTTTGCCGTGTAGATGCTAAAAGTTTGTTTTTATTTTTGTTACAGCTAAAGCAACCAACACATGTTAGACAAGAAAAGCCAAAGATGAAGGATGGAAGGTCTTCAGGTGGTATCATAAGCTATATTATTTAGTATGCTCTATTCTGCTTCTTACTTTACTTTCTAATTTTCTTTTTTCTTAATGAAGATGGTCTTCCTCTGTGGACTGATAGTCCTGCACGTGAAACCAGAAGGGTGAGCATCATTCTGATATTTGTCTTCTATTTCACTAGTTTTTGTTGGGGTAAACCATAGTTTAGTGTTAGTTTGCGCAGTGGATATGTACTCTGCCTTATTTTCCCTTTTTTTTTGGCAAGGTTTCTACCTTGAATGGCTTGAAATTTCCGTAGCAAAAGATGTCATTTTATTCAGATCGTATTGAAACATTGAATTTTATTATTTGGTACTCTCTTACATTAGAAATAATATTTTACAATATCTGTATTTATTCTCTTTTTTGTACATTTCACTAAACTAAATTACCCAACACTGGTGCTACGCCAACTTTCACATTGATGAAAAAGTTGGAGTAGCACTTTTTGTAGAAAAGATAGTAGAAACTGGCCTTAGATTGTTTGGGCGTGTATGGAAAAAAAATATTCAGGACACAATTAAATAAACTTTTTTCATGTTTATAATTTTCCTTTTGCAGCATTTAATAGAGAGGAGGCGGGAAAAGCGTGCTGCTGAGTTGGTAAAAGAGGATAATGTAGTAACCGTAAAACTTGAAAACGCAGCTATTGAACGCTCAAAATCTGTTGAGTCAGCTGTTCTGGGGAAATACAGCATTTGGAGGAAAGAAATTGAGAATGAAAATGGTGATTCTACCGTTCGGTTGATGCGAGACCAGATCATTATGGCAAAGGTATATTTAAGCATTGCAAAGATGAAGAACAAGGTCGAACTTTATCAAGAACTAATTTTCCGGCTCAAAGAGAGTCAACGTGCGTTAGGTGACACAGTTTCTGATGCCGATCTACATCACAGGTTTGAAGCCTTGTGTAATTTTATAGAAGGAGTGCATTTATCAGCATTTTAATTCTTTTGAATTTGCTGAGTTAACTAGTTGTGTGTCTAATTATCTCTAGTGCACATGGGAAAATAAAGGCTATGGGTCAAATTTTGTCAAAAGCAAGGGAGCTATTGTATGACTGCAAATTGGTCACTGGAAAATTAAGAGCAATGCTACAGACAGCTGATGATCAAGTTAGAAGTTTGAAGAAACAGAGCACATTTCTCAGTCAGTTGGCTGCTAAGACCATACCAAACGGAATCCATTGCTTATCCATGCGCCTTACCATAGATTACTACCTCCTTCCTCCTGAAAAGAAAATGTTCCCTCAAAGTGAGAATTTGGAGAATCCCAGTCTTTATCACTATGCTCTGTTTTCAGACAATGTCTTGGCTGCCTCTGTTGTTGTCAACTCAACTATTACGAATGCAAAGGTGACTTGGACTGTCTTTTTAACAATACTACTATTTGTGTGCAAGTGCATTGTTTCCTTTATTATATATTGCAAATAATTGTGCCTTGACATTAGGACTGACATATATTTCTCCAAAGTGAGAATTTGGAGAAATATATCTATAACATATATCAGGCCCTCATTGTCTTTATGTTTAATATTTTGGACATTGCAGGATCCTTCAAAGCATGTTTTTCACATTGTTACTGATAAACTAAATTTTGGTGCCATGAACATGTGGTTTCTATTGAACCCTCCTGGAAAAGCTACAATCCATGTTGAAAATGTTGATGAGTTTAAGTGGTTGAACTCGTCCTACTGCCCAGTCTTGCGGCAGCTCGAATCTTCTACAATGAAAGAGTATTATTTCAAAGCAGGCCATCCAAACACACTTTCTTTCGGTGCTTCCAATCTTAAGTATAGGAATCCAAAATATCTCTCAATGCTCAACCATCTGAGATTCTATCTTCCTCAGGTTTATCCAAAATTGGATAAAATTTTATTTCTTGATGATGACATTGTTGTTCAGAAGGATTTGACTGGACTATGGGATGTGGATCTTAATGGGAAAGTAAATGGTGCTGTTGAAACGTGTGGTCAGAGCTTTCACAGATTTGACAAATACCTTAACTTCTCAAATCCGCATATTGCAAGAAATTTTGATCCAAATGCCTGTGGTTGGGCATACGGGATGAACATATTTGATCTGAAGGAGTGGAAAAAGAAGGACATCACCGGTATATATCACAAGTGGCAGAATATGGTAAGCAGTTGAACGAAACATTGGTTTTACATAAATTGTCTATTCTCAAATAGAATATCAATAAAGATTTTTCACCGACTTTCGTTTTTTCTCTCTGGTTCTAGAATGAAGACAGGGTGCTGTGGAAGCTGGGGACATTACCTCCAGGACTAATAACGTTCTATGGGTTGACACATCCGCTAGATAAATCATGGCATGTACTTGGTTTGGGTTATAATCCAAGTGTGGATCGATCAGAGATTGATAATGCAGCAGTTGTACACTACAATGGTAATATGAAGCCGTGGTTAGAAATTGCCATGACAAAGTATCGGTCTTACTGGATCAAATATGTCAAGTACAGTCATCCCTATCTTCGGACCTGTAAGCTAAATGAATAACCCTTCATAATTTGGTCCCAAATACAGAGAACAATTCTCTCTATTTTCTCCAGCCTTCCCTACTTTCTCTCACTTTTCTGGCTTTGCTATTTCATCTGCTAGAATGATGATACATGTCTTAGAGCAGAGGATGAGTAGGGTAAGTGCGTGTTATATATTTGTCCCCACCATCGATTTTTGCTTTCAATTCATTTAATTTGTTCACTACACCACTCACCCATTTGAAACAAGGTACAGAAGTAGTGCACCTTGTTTACCATAAAAACTCCTCATTGTACCATACTTCTGATTCTCAGACAGGACTAGAAATCATATATCATATTTCTGTATTCTTTGGAACATAATTTCTTCTGTTTTGAGGGTTTGTTTCTGTGTATAGATGTTTTTTTTAACTCTCAAATCATGGACTTTCCAATGCTATTTGTCTTGCTATTACTAATTCCCCTTACATTAGTTGGAAGCTTCCACTGCTCCTATTTGGCAGTTTGGTGAATTTTTAATAAAATATAATCGTTTTGTTGCATGTATTTATTTATTTATAATAGAAATTAAATACACATTTAATAGGATTTCTTTAGTAAATGTAATATTTTATGCATTTTAAGTACGTCATGGTTCTAAATATTTGTATGAATGTATACTCAATTGTCCCCTTTACTTTTTTGCATATTTTTTTGTCAAATAATAGATTAGTATTTCTGAATTTATGATAATTCAGGACTTGAACTGAGCACAAAAAGATGCATTAAAGGAAAGTAAAATTAAGACATTACTATCCTAAGTCAGTGAACCAATTTTCATTATGAAAATGGTGATCCACTTAGCAAAGGACTGGAAGCAGCACCCTATTCCCCCTTTCTCGGTAAGAACAATATTGAACACAGGAACACATGGAAAAAATGGTCAATATGTTACCTCATTTTGCTTCATATTGTGATTGGTCCATGTGCTCTGGGCATCATTTGCTTATCCATGTTTTTATCTTCATGTACATCTGAACTCATCCACAGAGTTGAAACATGGAAGCAAAACTTCTCATAAATAATAATAAAAAATTCTATAACATAAAACACATGAACCCTATCCCATCCTCTATTGTCAATTCCAAATTCTCATAATTTCATTTTATTTTAAGGTTTTTTCTTTTTTCTTTTTGTTAAGAAACAGGTACATGATGCATAAAAATAAAAAATTAAGTCATCTATTTATAAAAAGAACAAGATTCATGGAATTTGAATCCTCTTTTGTCAATAAAATATTCATGTGATTGACCCGTTTTAAAAATCTTTGATTTATGATAAGCAATTATGCTATATAGGTGTTTTGAGATTGATGTTTTGTCCAAATCCCATTGTGCTTGAATTGACAAGTTTTTATCTCATTCATTTTTGGTGTCTTACTTTATATCTTCTTTTTTTGATTTGCAACTCAATATCAAATAAGAATCGTCTGTCCCCCGCTATCTCGTAGACTGAACCACTCATATATGCTATAAAATTGTTTTTTATGCCTCAATCGCCATTACACTTGCTCTTCAATTTTAACTATCCTTATTTGTATATATACCTAATAATAACTCCTATTATAAAACTATAATTTAGTTTGTTCACTGGTGAAGTAAATTTTTGCAAATGAAGGATAAAGTTTAGATATATTAGTATATGTGAGGGTTTTTTAGGAGAGAATTTGGGAAGATTCGAATATATGAATTACGAAGAAATTTATATAAAAGATCGAGATAATATTTTTAAGTCAAAACTTTAAAATAATAGAATTATGAATTTGTGTTTTGGTTATCTTTCTTGTTTTTATCAGTATAAAACTTTCAATCCATGAATATAGTGTTAGTAATATAGTTTGTTAAGTAATATTAGAATTCTATATATAATAAAGATTTTTATCAAATATAATAATCTATTATCTAAACAAAACTTTAATTATAATTGAAACATAGCACGAAGTATAATATTTAAATTTTTATACTTAATATATTAGTGACATTATTTTTGTCAAAAAAGAAAGGTTTAGTGATTTATTTTATTTAAAAATTAAATTAGATCCTTTAAAACAACATTTTTTTAGAAAATAAATATAATTTTTTTTAATATCAATACATCATGAATAAATTTACATAAAAGGTTAAAACATCATATACAACCCAAAATATATTTATGAGTTTTTTCTTCACGTATTTTATGATTTCTACCTGATATTAACTTATATTCACACTTCACTTCCTGGTAAATTTTTGTCTGAAAATCACAAATCTAAAGTGCTTCTATTTTGAAATAGTTAATTTCCAATTTTTTTTTAATTCTCCTTCCTTTTTTTTTTGCTTAAACTAAAATGTAACTATATAATATGAGTTTTTTTTTTAATTTGTAATTTTTTGGCACTTCTATATAAATACTTGAAGGTGTGATATCTTCCTCTAAATATATTTAAAAAATAATGTTATAGCAAACACTTTAATATTAAATTAAATTTTATTATTAGATCCTCTATTTAATTAAAAAAAAAATTTATCAATTTAAATATTTTGGACCTATATTAATAATAAGATACATTATGTTAACAAATATATTTTTTATTTTATTTTCAACATATTAAATATAAGTGTAATACATAATTCTATTATTTTGAGTTCGTGATATTATATTAAACTAATTTTTGTTAAATAATTTTTTAAGTATGAAACCACTTGGTAGGAGGGTTTTGTTTTTCATAATAATCTTATCTTATTAGAACATGATTTCCATAAAAAAAAAAAAAATAACTATAAACCTATACTAATAGAACTTACCTAAACATTTAATGTTTTTTAATCATCTATAAATAATATCACTAAAGTTCTAACTTTTATGAAATACTAATCACAAATTACAATCTTGAAGAGGGGAAGAAAAACTTTAACTATAATTAACCATGTTACAATTAATTAGTTTCATGTAGATCTAAAAGAATGCACAAGATTCATTGAACAGCTAAAATTCCTTCATAAAAATCAATATGATTTTATCACTTATTATATGGAAAGCGTGGTGTATTTGCTTGTGAGTAGTTTTATAATAATAGTTTTCTTAAAACAAATATATGAAAAAAAAAACTTCAAATTGCTAAATTATTACTTTACCATAAATATGATTCTTCACTAACATATTGGCTGTTCAAATTAGGTATCAAAAAAATAATTAAGAGAAGAAATCTGACTAAAACTGACTAAAAAAATACAGTTTAAAAAAAAACTATTGACAAAATTAATAAATTTTGCGCAGTTCATATTCTTTAGATGATTTAGGATATTTTGACATAAAATAAAAAATATTATTATCTTAAAATAGTGTAATTTATTTACGAGACTCAATTCATATATAACATGCACAATACAAACTTGATAATATGTTGAAGGAATAAATTTTTGGAACTACTATTATTAAACAAGATTAATCTGAAATTACACATTAAAAAAATGTTAAAAAGAGATTAAAAAAAATAATGGGATACGGCATTTGAAAACGTAAGAGGTACGAAAAGCAATTTTGAATAAAAAAGAAAAAGAAAAAAAGTACAATGATTGTTTTTTGAGTAGGAGGAGGCACATGCATTCTTAATTCATCCAAAAGAGTTCAATGATTTTGTCCTGCTACTCACAAAAATATCAACCAACAAATTAATTATTATTTTATTATTATCATCAAAATAAAAAAATATATAATAATACTTTATTTTTTAATATGTTAATATTAAAAGATAAATACAACACGGTGCATGTTTAATTTTGTGTAAAATTGATTAGAATTGTTAATTTTTAAAACTAATTAAAAAATAAAAAAATTATGTTGGATAAAAAACAACTGATTCTTATTTTTGCTTTAAAAAATTGATTTAGCTGAATCAAAGATTACTTTTAACTTCTCTTCACCTGTGTTAGGATTTAAAAATAATACTAAAAATAAAAAAGAAAAATAATTTATATAATTTATAGATTATGTCTTCATCTCATGAGTTCGTAACAAATAAGGCAACTTTGCTTTGCTTTCGTCAATCAATCATTATCATTCATTCATCTCAACGTCAACGTTTACACTTTGTGTCCGTACCACACATCATACCAATTATTGTTTTCTAAATTATTTTCATTAAATCATTTAAATATCTATCAAATTATTGTTTTCCCGAATTATGGTTCAATAAAGAAATATATAATCTTTTAACAAAATTATTAATAAAAAATTTAACTTATTCAACGGAAGAATGTAAGTGAAATTAAAGTGTCATGAAAATCCTTATTAAGACATTGATGGGTCTATATTCTTAAAATGAATAATAAGTCTTAATTAGTTAATTAGACTAATTAATTTAAATGTACAATCGCTTAACTTGGTTATACTAAAATCTTGTTTTTGTAGACCACATAAATTAAAGGGGTATCTATGAAAAAGATGGATAATACATTAATTATTAACCTTTTAAATTGAAAGTTTTCTCAAAACATATTAATTTAACATATATACAACTAGAGACATATGTGCTATGTTCATGTAATTTTTTTTTTAATTATAGATGGTTAATTAAATTTAAATAAACAGTAACCTAAAAAAATAAAATAGTAAGATAATTAATTTAGTTTAAAACATAGTTAAATTCAAATAAACAATTACTTAAAAAGATGAAAATGATAAAATAATTATTTTAGCTTAAAAAATATTATTTAAAAGTAAATTGAAAAACATTGTATACACTTTTTATTTATTAATGATATAATAAATAGAATATATATATATATATATATATATATATATATATATATATATATATATATATATATATATATATATATGTATATGTATACACACACTTAGATACACATATTTTCTTAACTTTTATTTAAAATTTGATCGAAATATCTTTTAATATTTAGTATAAGATTAACAGTAGAGTACATAATATGAAAAATATAATTATTTGGAAATAAAAGTATAGTTAATATAATTATTGGAAAATAAATTAAAATTATAAATACAACGAAACATATCTCTATGGATAGAAGATAAGATGAAGTAAAGTTTTATATAAATACCATATAAATATCTACCCTTTCAAAATTAATCAACTAATTATCAATGTAATATTTTGTAATTTAATAAGTCAATTTAATAGCTTTTAACTATTAGTTAGTATTTTAGTTTTTAGTTTTTAGATTTTCTTAGTTGTACAAGTGTTCAAAATCAAGCCATCTTAAAAATGTTCTAAATAGTGATCCAAATAAGATAACCGAAGAAAAAGTAATTTTATTTTAATTACTTTAGTGTTTTTTTAAGAACCAAGCAATTTAGTTTGATTTACGGTTTGAGTTTTTAAAACCAAATTGAACCACAAAGTATTTAATATAAATTTCCTTACAAAGTTGTTTGGTATAATTCACATTTGATTTGTAAGTTTCCTGATTTCTCTTTATCGTCACGGCTATCATCTCCTCCTTGTCATTGTTGCTAATTTTAGTGTACTTCAAATCCTTTAATTTGACACTTGATGTAATTTGTTTATATGTTCTGTTTGGTGACTTGGTCAAATTTGTCGTGTATATTTATTGCTGAATTTTATGTTTTTTTTTTTTAACTTGATTCTAAATTAAATTAACTATATTTTTAGTTTTTAAATTTTGATGTAAAATTAAAATTTATCTATGTTTAAAACATTTTATCATCAATTGTTAGTTGTTAGCTTTTGTTAACGGAGAGAGTTAAACTTACAATTTTCTCCTCTCTTCCCTTTCCTTCCCTTCCTTCTAATCACTCGAGTACCTTATCGCTCATTTGTTTATACCACTTGATAGGTTTCCCCTTCAATGTATGTTAGGAAATACGTTTCTGACATAAAAGAAGTTTAACAGAATTGGATTAAAATGACTATATCCATTCATTTTTAAGATTCGGAGATCAAAATGTATCAAATTTTTGGACAAAGACGAATTCTATTTTCGTGTTAAAACAGGCTTAACTCTTTTAAAATTATGCTTCGTTTTTGTTAATGTTAGACTACAAAAATATATAATTTTAGCTTTTAATGATATTAAATATTTAATGTTGTATTTTTATGTTTTAAGTTAATCTTAAAAGTTTTGCTTCATATATTGATATGCAAGTGCAAAATAGAGGGTGTTTTATCCTCTATCTTAAAAGTTTTGCTTCATATATTGATAATCAATGGACGGAACTTTTGGAGTATGCTCGAGTAATATAATGGCAATTTTGAACTCATAAAGTCTAACACATTTATAAGGTTATAAGGACATATATATTTGTGACCAGTGGGAGATTGTTAGTAATTTTGGGTCATGCATATATATGACACATAATTAAATGTGTTAGGGCCATTATTTATAAAGCCAAATAATAAAGTGATCTGACTAAATTAAAGATTTGGCTAAAGGTAGGGATGGCAACGGGGCGGGGCGGGGACGGGTTTCGCTATCCCATACCCATCCCCGCATAAAAAATTCATCCCCATCCCCATACCCAAACCCAACGGGTATCAAACTTTTTTCCCATCCCCAT
>Ga0214544_1005796_pt1 | contig 23534 bp, 13 predicted proteins | sample CNSS3metaG_FD_160074 | JGI IMG/M metagenome (GOLD analysis project Ga0214544, IMG submission 160074) | Root nodule microbial communities from cowpea collected in UCLA plant growth center, Los Angeles, California, USA - CNSS3 | ecosystem: Host-associated > Plants > Roots > Nodule | place: USA...
AATTTTTTTTAGTTTTATTATTAAACAAAGTTAAATCCCAAACTTAATTTCAAAAATTAACAATTTTGTCATCATATATAAAGGCATCAAGTGTATCATATTATACAAATTTGGTAAAGATTAAAAATCAAAATTTGTAAGAATATCACCATAAAATTTATAAAAAAGTAAATTTAGTGTCAATTCGAGGAAGGACAATATTGCTTCACTTTTACAAAATTTGGGACTAAATTGAAACTAAAAACAAATATAGGGACCAAATTGAGTCACTTTGACACGTGGCAAAACTATGAAGTGACACGTGTCAAAAATTTAAAAAATTCAAAAAAAAATAAAAAAAATAAAAAAAAAATTCAAAAAAAAAATATTAAAAAAATATTAAAAATTAAAAAAAACCAGAAATTGACACGTGGCGTTGACTTTAACACCGTCTGGTCAAAGTTAACGGTGAGGACCAAATTGAGTCATTTTTAAGAAAATGAGGACCAAATTGAGAACGAAAAACGTGAGGACCAAAATGAAATTTCATGACAAATAGAGAGACCAAAAGGGTAATTAAACCAAAATATTATTATCGTCCCTGTCAAAATTCCAAACTATACTACACGGCACACGATCCTTCTATACAATGAGCATCTTCCCATAATTACCCGATCCAGCATCTACTTCATCTCGGTTAGTGGTGCAAACTGGGTGCTGCAAACTCTCTACTCAAGATTTTAAAAACACTGCATTTATCAATTACCAATTATAACGATGAGTCAAAAAACATGTTAGAGTGTGTTAATTCTACCAAATGAACGAAATGAAAATTTATTACAATATAAAATCAAACGAACCTTCAGATCTCTCATTGGGGTTTCACTTCCCATTCCATAACGAGATGTATCACTAGAAAAACACATAAAAGTCAGATGGTTGAAAATATTTCAATGCATACTTGGAATCATAAAAACCTCACCGGTATGGAGTTATAGCCACATTGTCAGATATATGGTTGCGATCAACTGCAAATAACCAAGTAAGCGACCATGAAAATACCAAAATACATGCAATACACCTTTTTTTCAGTAAGACGTACCTGTTACAACATTCATTTCACATTCAAGCTCAACACGAACTGATGTGCCTTTATCCTCTATAACACGCCCAAGGTAACCTTTATAGGGACCCTGACGTACTTTAACACTTTTACCTGCCAAACCGTCACGCCCCCTCCCACTCCTATGTCTCCCTCCAACTATATCCCATTCAAATAAATTAATATCAGAAAAGTTACGTAAGGAAATGTACAACAAATTAATATTAGACTGGTGCCATATAAAACATGAAAAAAAAATAGACATACAATCCAATGGTCCTCCACGATGAGGAAACCTCTTTGTAGATGGTGGAATACTACTTGGGCTTCTAGTAACTTTAGTGGTTACCCCTGAACTTTGTACAACATCTTTTGTAAAAACACGGATCTGAATTTTTTTTTTTGTCAATTTCTACAATATATAAATGGGAAATAAAAATTAACAAAGTCTCATAAAACTCACATGTTCTTCTGTTGTATCGGATCTTAATATCAAGACATGTTGTTCTACCTTTACCACCATGCCCGTATCCCCTTCCTTAAGACCAGAAACCACCTTAACGTGGTTTCCAACCTCAAAATATTTGCAAACCTCCCTTTCATTTACAGCAACAGTTTTCTGCAAAAATGATGATATGACCAATTAATCAACATGCAAAACTAAAATAACACCATAATTAATTGATTATCATTTATACTTACTACAAGTCCTTCTATATCTGGTCTTATATGAATGCTTTCTTCGTCAACCCTCTCCACCTTCCCCTTCAAGTTTTTTAAATCACCCTTCACAATAATCACAGGGTCACCTCTTACAAATTGTCTTTTCTTCTCCTTTGCAAACAAATCTCCGCTCTTAAGCGGAATACCAAATTTTTGCCTCTCGCGACCAATCTAATGAAAAAACAAAGAATACATGACATGCTCCGATAATGTTGCAAGAAAAGGAACATTTACACAAAAAGATAGGGACATACTGCGCATTTAACCATCCAAAGCTTTGGATCTCTCACAGACGGCAAAAGAACTTGTTGTTCTACATATGTTGTTTCTTCATTATAATCCGTTAAATGCCTGCTATAACGTTCCTTGATATTTCTGGCCACAGCTTCAAGATCTTCATCGTCATCTTGGTGATGTGGCAGCATATGCCTATTCCGCATCCTTCTCCCATCATCTTCTTCAGGTAGATCGGCTCCACTCTCAACAATAAAGTCTGAATGTTTCAACAATTGTTAACTTATCTACATAACTAATATACATATTTTACACAAAGTATTTCGCAACATTTCAAATTCATATCCAATCATCTAACGGTATTTTGTATTCTTACCAATCATCTAATCTAATCACAAACAGAAATTAACAAAGAAAGAAGAAAGAAACGCACCGTCTTCTTCGCCCACTTCCTCTCCCTCTTCTTCATCTTCATCTTCGTCGCTGTCCACTTCGGCCTCCTCGTCAAAAAACTTTGAAATGGAAACCTTCTTGTACTTCCGCCTGCCACTGCCTCGGGCATTCAAATCTCCGTCACTGTCATTATTATCATCATCCTCATCAACTTCCTCAGCGTCATTGTTGAGACCAAATCTTTTGCGCTTACCGCACCTTCGACGGTCATCCTCTTTTTCTATATCTGCAACCTGCTCATTTTCCATGTAATCCTCATTATCATCATTACGGTCCATCTCCCAGTGGCTCATGCTGCAAAGTCAAAAACTATACTTGCGATGTGAGTGCTGTTGTTGCTGATACGTGTAACAAGAATGTAATAGGTGAGAATTGAGTTAGTAACGTGATGCTATATTTATAGGTTTCGCATAGATAAGATATATATCAATATATCAAATAAATATAAATTATTTTTTAATATCTTAAATATATCATAAAATCCGATAATTAAATATTTTATTGATACTCAAATGTTTATTTGTAATCCAATATATAAGTAAAAAAAAAAACCAAAGTTCAGAATTAAAAAAAAATTAACAGATGGATTATTACAAAAAAAAAAAATTGGTCCTGTGGTTAGATTAAGATTAATAAGTGGGTGGAATATTGAAGGATTTAATTTTTAATCTAATTTCTTATTAATCAATAAAATTTAGAAAAATGATGATGAATCTGATTAAAGAAGAATATGTCAAAATAAAATAAAAAAATGATAAATATTCAATAAAAGTTCATCTAAAAATAGTCCTAATATCTAAAAAATATTGAAGGATACAAAACAAAATTTTCTTCTACACCAATATTCAACTATGATAAAAAAAATATAAAATTATTTTTAGGAAAATAAGTTTAAAATCTTTAATTTTTGTTTTCTATTTGTGATTGAAATTCGTATTAGATCATATATATATATATATATATATATATATATATATATATATATATATATATATATATTACGAGATTAAATTTTTTATAACGTTAAAATTTTAAGTTTAAAAATATAAAGTAGAAATTTATTTCCATTAAAATGAATAAAAAAAATAATGTTTTGAACACTTTATTTCAGAAGTGCTAATTGATAGAAAAAGAATAATTGATAAAAAAGTTTACGGCTACTGAGAGAAGATATTTCTTGAGGAATTTTCCATGTAAATTATAACGAAATAATAAAAGTATTATTGAAAAAAATATTTTTTATTAGTTTAAGTAAATCAAGTGTTAAATATTATGTATAAGAATAAGAGGGAATATAAATTTTAAAACATGAAATTAAATTCAGAAGCTTTTCCGTGAAAAGTTGACGGTGAAGGGGAAAGGAAAGAAGAAGGAAAAGTGCCTATGCCAAAGACAGGTCGTTTTCTAGAACGCACTTAAATAAATAACCTAACCTCTCTTTTTCTTTCTTTTATATTTCAAGTTTATTTCAATCTAAAATAGTAATCTTACAAGAATATATTCATGAATTTTTAATTTTTTTTATTAGTGTAAATACAATTGAAAAAATAAATAATATTTATAATTATAAATAAAATAAATTTTAGTTATTAATGTTCCTGCAGAAATAATAACAAAATATCATTTACGTATTATCTAATTTTTGATTTTTTAGATGAATATTTCTCATTCCTGTAAAATACATTTTAGTGCCTTGTTGTCGGACTACAACAGTTGGGGTTATTGAGGAAAAGATTCCAATGATCAAGTCAGTAGGAGCTCTCAAAAGTCATATTACAATCTCAGAAATTAATGAATTGCGTACCTTTAATTATTGGGGTCCACCTGTATTTATAGAATATTAATTGTATATTATGTGGTTAATGGACTGGATCCATGTTTGGGCTTAATGAGTCTTTTATGGGCAGATGTGGGCCTATTCAAGGCCCAAGTACCATAGTCATGAACCGATTTTGTGTATTTGACTATTATTTCAGTACTCTACCGTGAGCGGTGTACGTCAATATGTAAGTTTAGTCATTATATAAATAATTCTATATGTGATGTGATTTGAGTAGAGCTTATGAGTTGACGACTAGGACTAGGTACTTATTGTTTCCAATTTTATCCGCATGGTATAATACAATTAATATAAGACTTAAATATACATTTGGGCCTTATTTTTGTTGATTTTATTCAATTTGGTCTCTATTTTCGTTTTATGTTCAATTAGGTTCTCATTTTCGTCAAATTGTGGTCAATTTGGTCCTTTTCACTAACGTGTTTAAATAATTAACGTTTTTTAACAGTACATGTCACGTGTCAGCTCCTATTTTTTTTAATTTTTTTTAATTTTTTTTTAAGTTTTTCTAAAATTTTTTAAAATTTTTTTAATTTCAAAAAAATGGTTCACGTGTCAAGTCACAGTTGTGCCATGTGTCAATGCTAGTGTCACGTTTCAGTTTGTGGTAGTATTGTTTTTTTTGTTCAATTTAGTCCCTATATTCGTTATTTTTGTTCAATTTAATTCCAATTTTTGTTCAAATAAATCAATTTTGTCCTTTTAAATTGACACTAAATTTAATCTCTTTTATACAAATTATATTAATATCTTTTTTAAAATTGACCTTTGAATTTATTATTTTTTAAATTCAATTATAAATTATTAAATTTAATTATAAATTGAATAAATTCTTATATTTAATTGCGAAATAGAATATAATTATTTAAAATATTATAAGAATATAATTATTAAATTTTTTTCTAATATTTATATTCTAAAATATTTTAAAATTGATATATAAAAATATTTTAAATATTCAAAATATTTTAGAAAAATAAAATAATATTTGTAAAATTAACATTTAAATATAAAATATTTTAGATTTTAATATCTAAAATGCAATAAAAATATTAAATATTTTAAATTTAAATGTGAGTTTTACAAATGTTAATATATATTTTTAAAATTTTAATAATTATATTTTAATAATATTTAAATAATTATATTCTATTTAACAATTGAATCTAAGTATTATATTCAATTAATAATTAAATATTATAATTTATAATTCAATTTAAGAAATAAATAATAATAATGTCAATTTTAAAAATTAAATGATTTTATTTTAACAAAATTTAGGACTAAATTAAAGAAAAATAACGAATATAGATACTAAATTGAACAAAAATAACGAATATCGGGACTAAATTGAACAAAAATAAATAATACAACTACAAAGTGACACGTGGCACTAGCATTGACACGTGACATAATTGTGACTTGACACGTAGACACTTTTTTTGAAATTAAAAAAATTTTAAAAAATTTTTAAAAAAATTTTAAAATTTAAAAAAAATTAAAAAAAAAATTAAAAAAACCAGACACGTGACATGTATTGTTCAAAAACGTTAACTATTTAAACACCGTTAGTGAAAAGGACCAAATTGGCCACAATTTGACGAAAATGAGGACCTAATTGAACATAAAACGAAAATAAGGACCAAATTGAATAAAATCAACAAAAATAGGGACCAAATGTATATTTAAGCCTTAATATAAAAAGTATTATAAATAACATTTTATATAATTATTTTATAGTAAGTAATTACTTAAATTTGAAAAAATAATTACTAAAATAATAAAACCAAAAAAAACAATCTTTTATTATGTATTATTATTTATATATAAATGTATAATTAAAAAAATAAAATTAAAAGTCAAAATAGGACAACAAAGATATAGTTATAGATTTAATATAGAACTTCGATATTTGAATTTGCAACAAAATTAACATCTATTTTAATCTCACAAATATTATATATCTCCTTCTAATTTCTATACATATCACCTGCAATAACTTTTAATATCTATACTGTACAAATCAATGAGAGTTAAAAGATATTAAAACATAATGTACAATAATAAAAGGACCAAAGGACATAGCTTCTAAATATAAAAACTGGAAGGTAAGTTTATTCTATTACAGAGATCGAATAATTAATTTTATCTTAAATACTATAAACAACGTACAATTGATATCAATTATCCAATGTTTAAATAAATGTACCATTTACTCTATGTAATAGTCATTGTATAATCATATTCATGAGTATATGTGTACATTGATTTAGATTAACCAGATTCTTCTAAGTTAAGTTAATCTCTCAAAATAATAATTAATCATCAAATTGACAAATTGAAAAACTAAATTTCATATTCATAAATTTGACTTATCACAAAACAAAAATATTATATGTGGAGTCGTTCAAGAGCCGGACATTTATTTTGTTTATCAAAATTAGAAACATAAACTATAATTAAATTTAATCATGTCCACCTAAATAAAAAAGAAAAGAAAAAGCACTTTAGGAAACAGCTTTTAGAAAGAAATGGATACAAGTTGTGGCTTTAGAAGGAAAATGTACATTTAATTGTTTCCTATTACACCTAATTAAGAAATTGGGTTTAGAATAACATATTTTTATAAGATCAACTTTATAACAAGAATAACATATCTAAGTATTATATTATATTTCTATTTTTGTTTTAAATAGTTTAGCTGTAATGTAATAGGGATTAAAACCAATTTTTTAACAAGAATGAAAGAAAAAGCTACTATATTTTATTTCTAATTACTTTTTTTTTTTCCATAGCTATAACATTGGAGTGTAATTGTAACATCCCAATTTCAGCAGCTTAAAATTAATTAAAAAAAGGGAGTTTCATCGTAGTTCCAAAACACATAATCCAGTGTACACAATATATTAATACAGTCTTACAAAATATATGACTATAATAATATATCACTTATACACTTAAACTAAACTAATAAACTCTATACTTAAACTGACAACTGCTAAAGCTCCCACTGGAAACCTCCTCCTCAACACTTTTACGATGGCTCTTCATCCTCCAGAAGCACCTTTGACATTGCAACCACATCTGCTCCCACCGAATAGATGATCATCGCAAAAGGAAAACATACAACACGAGACAGACACACAACAAGCAAGGGTAAGCTAATCTGATTAAAAGAATCATACAGTTCAATTATAAACAGAAATCATGCAATCTTTCTCATTTTCACCAGAATCACATAGACCACCCAAAACACAATTTAGATATATTACTCTAGACTCGATATCCGGATTATGTAAGCGACATTGGATCTCTGGGTGGCTTGCACCTGTGAAGGTTCCCAAACTCTGCAGAGTTTGGACACAAGGGGTTATCACCCAACCACTCCCAAGGTAAGTCCCCTTCGCGTTTGTGACTGAATCGGGTCCACAGACTAGGACCTCCTGCTACTCCTCACGACATAATCCATTACACTCTACATGAGCCTTAATGGTTATTGGAGCGTCAGGATACCAACCCATATGGAGTCCTCATGTCCTTACACACACTAACATACTCTTATGAATTTCCCTTGAAATTCTAATTCAACCACTTTTTCTCATATTCCAACTTCAAGCAATTTCACCACACATATTACCAGTCATAACAAAATTCATGCATATCATAGCTAAGTTCATATTTTAACATTTAAAGATAGCTTCATCCATTAGAAACAAGGGAAATAACACTCAACTGCATAGGTTCTCGCCCAAGCTAGAATATCTCGCCCAGGCGAAAGGGCTCTCTCGCTTAAACGAGTCATTCTCGCCTGAGCGAGGCTCAAAACAGAGAACAACCCAAACTCTGGGCGAATTCTCGCTCAGACTAAGTTGTCTCGCTTAGACGAGAGTGACTCTCGATCAAGCGAGACTGGCTCACCTAGGCGAGATCTCGCGCAGAGACAAGGGATGAGTTTCTGGTGTTTTCGCTCAGGCGAGAGCTGCTCGCTTAGACGAAAATACCAGATTCCCAATCTGTTCTCACATGCAACAGTCCATAAATCTAGCACAATCCAATCATACACTCAATTACACAATTTAAGCACTCACACAACACTCAATCATGCAATTCAAAGTCATCAGAATGATTTCTATACGAAATTCAAGTAAAACAGTTAGCTTCCCTTACCTGTTAAGACAGCTTTACAAACGTCAATGCCTTAAAAATGTCAACACCTCTAACTCCACATGATGCTTTATCTACACATAGAAATATCAAAAGAACGATCAGGACATACCATTATGATCACTGATCAGCAGAGACTCATACTGGTGATTAAAACGTCGCATGCAAGCGGAAGAGGGCTTGCATGCAACAGAAAACAGAAAAAGACTAAAAAAGAAACTCAACATACGCGAACAGAGAAACTGATCGGTCCAATTTGAAGAGCTCGCCGAGAGGATCAATCCTATGGTCTCGGTTCTTCAATCAGACGACCAGAGAGACATAACCTCTAGAGAGAAGTCAGAGAACTCTAGAAAAGTGATTTATAGAGAGATAGTGTGTTTTAAAATAATGAAACTCATTTATAACAATTCTATTTATACTAAAATCTTTTATTATTAAAATAATCGAGTCTTACTATTTTTAAACTACTATCACTTTTAAAACGCCATTTTCTAGAGTCTCACATTACTAATGTTGGTGTCACGTAAGTCCTATGTATGCTTTCACTCCTTTTAACTTATGTATCTCTATTAACTTAAATTATGTAAACTTAATTCAATTAGAAAAAACTTTAGTGTAAATTTTAAGTCAATTGAGATGACTTTTTCTTTTTAATAGAAAATATTCAACTTATTGACATACTATTTATTATAAGTAAAATAAATAATTTAAAATATTTTAGATGAAATCCGAATCCTTAAGAGTCATGTAAACTTCAGATTTGATTAATCCATCTTATAAACTTTATTTTCCTGCCACCAAAGACGAAAAAAAGAAAAAAACCTCCCATGTGAAGGACGAAGAATCAAACTTTATTTTGGAGTTTAAACTATGAACTTGTGATTAGGCAACAAATAAAGTAAAGTGTACCTTTTATTTTATTTTTTAGCAACTGGGTTTAAACATATATGGTAACCTATTTTAAATTTAATTCCGTCATATTCAATATTCTGCCCACTTATTAATCTTAATCTAACCACAGGACCATTTTCTTTTATAATAATCCATCTGTTTATTTTTTTTAATTCTCAACTTTTTTTTATACTTATATATTGGATTACAAATGAACACTTGAGTATATTTATCAATAAAAAGGAATTGCAGTGTGTATTAATTAATTATTTAGTGAAGGATTTACTTTTTTATCTAATTTCTTATTAATCAATAAAATTTAGAAAAATGATGATGAATGTGATTAAAAACGAATATGTCAAAATAAAATTAACAAAAAATGATAAATATTCAATAAAAGTTCATAAAAAAGTAGTGATAATATCTAAAAAATATTGTAGGATAGAAAACAAAACTTTCTTCTGCACCAATACTCAACTATGATAAAAAAATATAAAATTATTTTTAAGAAAATAAGTTTAAAATCTCTAATTTTAGTTTTCTATTGTGATTGAAATTTGTATTAGATCATAAAAATATATCTTTTATAGTTATTATTGTAGAGTAATGATTTTTTAAATTTAAATTATATATATATATATATATATATATATATATATATATATATATATATATTACGAGATAAATTTTTGATATCATTAAAATTTTAAGTTTAAAAATATAAAGTAGAAATTTATTTCCATTTAAATTAAAAAATAATGTTTTCGACACTTTATTTCAGAAGCTGCTAATTGATAGAAAAAGAATAATAGACAAAAAAGTTTACGCCTACTGCAGAAGATATCTATTGAGGGATTTCCCATATAAATAATAACGAAATAATCAAGTTTTAAATATTATGTATAAGCATAAGAGGGAATTTAAATTTTTAAACATGAAATTAATTTTAAAAGCTTTTCCGTGAAAAATTTGAAAAATTGACGGTGAATGAGAAAGGAAAGAAACAAGGAAACCTGCCTATGCCAAATACACGTCGTTTTCTAGAACACACTTTCTACGTCATGGCTTAAATAAACAAGGTATAAATACACATTTGGTATTCAAACTTTTTCGGAAAGTTCAATGTGGTATCCAAACTTTAGGAATGTTCAATTTGGTACCTCAATTTTCTAAAGAGGTTCAATTTGGTCATCTTCGTTAAGTTGGAGTTAACACCATGTCCGTACAGGACACGTGTCAAGCTATGAAATTTCTTTTTTTTTTTAATTTTTTTTTTCAAAAAAATTAATTTTTTTTTTCAAAAAATTTAAAAAACTGTCACGTGTCAGTTTATCATCGTACCACATGGCAGCTTACAAGCATGACACGTGGCAGTGTAATAGTTGTTTTCAATTTAGTACCCAATTTAAATTTTTGGTTCAATTTAGTACCCTAATTTTTTAAAATATCCAATTTCGTCCTTTCCTATTTGAGACCAAATTACTAAATAAGCTTAATTATAATTTATATAAACATGTTAAAATAATTATTTTGAATTTATACATCAAATCACTACACCTAAATATTCAAATTATTTTATTTTTTACAAGTGTAAAAAATTTCATGTATAAAAAATTACAAAGGTTAAAATGAAAAAAATAAAATAATTTAAGTAATTAGGTGAAATGATTTGATGTATATATATTATAAAAAGTTATTGTAACATGTATATATAGGTTGTAATTAAGCTAATTTACTAATTTGGTCTCAAATGGAAGATGACGAAATTGAATGATTTTAAAAAATTGGGTACTAAATTGAACCAAAAATTTAAATTGGGGTACTAAATTGAAAACAACTATTACACTGCCACGTGTCATGCTTGTAAGTTGCCACGTTGTACGATGATAAACTGACACGTGACAGTTTTTTTAAATTTTATAAAAAAAATTAAAAAGAAATAAAAATTTTATGGCTTGACACGTGTCCTGTACGGACACGGTGTTAACTCCAACTTAACGGAGAGGACCAAATTGAACCTCTTTAGAAAATTGGGGTACCAAATTGAACATTCCTAAAGTTCGGGTACCACATTGAACTTTTCGAAAAAGTTTGGATACCAAATGTGTATTTATACCAATAAACAATCTAACCACTCTTTTTTTTTTTTCTTTTCTTTTCTTTTAATATTTCAATTTTATTTTTAATCTAAAATCTTAATCTGACAACAATATATTCTTGAATATTTTAATTTCTTTTATCAGCGTAAATACAGCCACTACAATACACACGTTCCTGTATGCATTTTTAAATATTTACAAATTATTTAAATTTTAAATAATTTATTAAGAGAATAAAATTTAAAAAATAAAATATTTTAATTAAATATAAAATGAATTTAACTATTAATATAAAAATATTATAAATAACATTATAAATCATTATTTTATTGTAAGTAATTACTTAAATTTGAAAAAATAATTACTAAAATAATAAAATAAAAAAAGAATCTTTTATTATGAATTATTATTTAAATATAAAAGTATGATTAAGAGAATAAAATTAAAATTCAAAATAGGACAACAAATATATAGTTATAGATTTAATATATAACTTCGATATTTGAATTTGCAACAAAATTAACATCTATTTTAATCTCACAAATATTATATATCTTCTTCTAATTTCTATACATATCACCTGCAATAACTTTTAATATCTATACTGTACAAATCAGTGAGAGTTAAAATATATTAAAACATAATGTACAATAATTAAAGGACTAAGGGACATAGCTTTTAGATACAAAAACATGGAAGGTAAGTTTATTCAATTACAGAGATCGAACAATTAATTTTATCTTAAATACTATAAACATTTGATATTAATTATCCAATGTTTAAATAAATGTACCATTTACTCTATGTAATAGTCATTGTATAATCATATTCATGAATTTTATGTGTACATTGATTTAGATTAACCAGATTCTTCTAAGTTAAGTTAATCTCTCAAAATAATAATTAATCATCAAATTGACAAATTGAGAAACTAAATTTCATATTCATAAATTTGACTTCTCACAAAACAAAAATATTATATGTGGAGTCGTTCAAGATACAACCCGACATTTATTTTGTTTATCAAATTTTAAAACTTAAACTATAATTAAATTTAATCATGTCCACCTAAAAAAGAAAAAAACACTGTAGGAAACAGCTTTTAGAAAGAAATGGATACAAGTTATGGCTTTAGAAGGAAAATATGTATTTAATTGCATTTCCTATTTCCCCTAATTAAGAAATTGGGTTTAGAGAGAGTAGTAGAATAATAGTGACCATGCCACTTGGTGTCACAAGTCAGAAACAACTTATGAAAATTAAAACTAAAACCAGGAGCTGTTTTGTTGTGTTGTGGGGTGACTGATACGTGGAACTGTGTCCGAATAATAATCAAAGGCGCCGTTTGAATACTAAACAACAGCATAACCAGAGTGGTATTGTCAATTTATCTACCTTCAATATCACTCTCTCAGGCTATATAAACATATTCTGCACTCTCTTCTTCAAGGTCACAGTCAACACAAATTCATCAATCCTGCTTTGTTCTTTCATCTTTTCTTCTCACCAACTATCATTAGTCATTATGAGCACAGCTGGTCAGGTCATCAAATGCAAAGGTAACTCATCCACCCTTCTTCTCACTTTCATCTTCTTCTTTTCTGTGTTTCAGTTTTGGTGTTATGCATAGCTTAGATTCTTCTCGGCGTTTTTTTTTTTTTAAGAAAGTTTTTGTTTTTTTTAAGAAAGTTTTTGTTTTTCATATTTGTTAACATCTTGGCGGTGCATTCATGTGATGGGCACATCGAATTATACGAAAAACCCGTTATTCTTTACACCTTTTTGTGGGTACTACAAGTTGGGTCCTTTCTCAGCTTTGAATTATGGAGTCAGTTTTGTTGGATCTTGAAATCTTGTTTGCCCACCATTTCAAAGTGGTAAATGGTATTATACAAGTTTGTTTAAAGGACAGGTTGTGTTTATTTAGCAATCAACAAGTGCACATTTGGTTTTCAAATTTTGTTTGCGGCTATAAAAGAACTGTCTTTTGTTTGAATTGAATGTACCAAGTAAATGGGTTGATTGAAATGCATGAATGTGGCAGCCGCGGTAGCATGGGAGGCAGGGAAGCCACTGGTGATGGAGGAAGTAGAGGTGGCACCACCAGAGGCTGGTGAAGTCCGTTTGAAGATCCTCTACACCTCTCTTTGCCACACTGATGTTTACTTCTGGGAAGCCAAGGTAAGACACCTTTTTACCTCATCTCCATTTACCATTATGATCCACCAAATATACTTAATCCGATCTAAGAAAAGGTTAGGAAATAGATCAAGTAATTGATAGGTACCAAGACATTCAATTGGGTTTCACAAATTTAACTTGATTTCCTTTCTTATATTCTCGATTCAGGGCCAGACACCATTGTTTCCTCGCATATTTGGTCATGAGGCTGGAGGGTATGTTTCTCTTCTGAATATTCCGCACAAAATCTCAAATTATCAATCTTTGGGCTATTGATTCATTGTTGTGAAGTCTATTTGGTTTCCACACACTAATTGGATCAAACATTCTGTTTTTCGATTATGTACATTAATGAAGTTTACCAATGATGCTTACTTGATGCTGTTATTCAGGATTGTGGAGAGCGTAGGTGAGGGTGTGACTCATCTGAAACCCGGGGACCATGCTCTTCCTGTGTTTACAGGGGAGTGTGGGGAATGTGCACATTGTAAGTCAGAGGAGAGCAACATGTGTGATCTGCTGAGGATCAACACTGATCGCGGTGTCATGATCCATGATGGTCAAACAAGATTTTCTATAAAGGGACAACCTATTTACCATTTTGTTGGTACCTCTACGTTCAGTGAATACACTGTGGTTCATGCCGGATGTGTTGCCAAAGTCAACCCTGCTGCCCCACTTGACAAAATTTGTGTTCTCAGTTGTGGAATATGCACAGGTTTGGAAAATCCTGGCCTTGACATAGTCTGTAACAATAATGTTAGAGAACATCAAATAAACAGTTTTTCTCATCTGTTCTTGTAGGTCTTGGGGCTACTGTCAATGTTGCAAAACCAAAACCTGGTTCTTCTGTTGCCATTTTTGGACTTGGAGCTGTTGGCCTTGCTGTATGTTAATCTTGCCTTTGTGTCTGAGCATTGTAGTTTTTATGCAAATGATGAAAGTACAATATCAATTCCTGTTCTTTGATCAAATCACAGGCTGCTGAAGGGGCAAGGATTTCCGGTGCATCAAGAATCATTGGGGTTGATTTAGTTTCAAGCCGATTTGAAGAAGGTAGAGTGGTTTCTTCCTCCAATAAATGAAGGAATTCAGCTAAACATATATTAAATGGATATTCACTATGGATGGCTTCTCTCATTTTTGTTCTTCTTTGCAGCTAAGAAGTTTGGGGTCAATGAATTTGTGAACCCAAAAGACCATGACAAACCCGTACAACAGGTTAGTATCTTAAAGCTGTTATTTTTTTTTTTCAAATTGTTTTTTATTTTGTTGAGGTTGATTGAGATGTGAATGTTGGCTTCCAGGTAATTGCTGAAATGACAAATGGGGGTGTGGATCGTGCTGTTGAATGTACTGGCAGCATTCAGGCCATGGTGTCAGCATTCGAATGTGTTCACGATGTACGTAAATCATACCTTGCTTACTCTATTTAGTGCTAAGAAATTTATGTGAAGCTTCTAAGGCTGATCCTTGATTATTTCTTCAGGGTTGGGGTGTTGCTGTACTTGTTGGAGTGCCAAACAAAGATGATGCATTCAAAACTCATCCAGTGAATTTTTTGAACGAGAGGACTCTTAAGGGTACCTTCTATGGTAACTACAAACCTCGCACTGATCTTCCTTCAGTTGTGGAGAAGTACATGAATGGGGTAAGTTTATATACACACACAAAAACATGTATATATATTGATTCGTGTGGTGTGCAAGGTCATTCAAATCGATGTGTCTTTATGTGCAGGAATTGGAACTGGAGAAATTCATCACTCACACCGTTCCATTCTCAGAAATTAACAAAGCTTTTGATTACATGCTGAAAGGGGAGTCCATCAGATGCATTATCCGTATGGGAGAGTAGAACTATAAAATCAATGATGACATAGTTCCTGCAGAGGGACTTTGTTCTCTTTCTTGTTATCAAAAGAAGAAAATAAAGATTATGTATAATTAATCCCTTTGGATTATTGAATCTGTGAGAATTTGTCTGTGTTTGAATGTAGAGAACGATAGGAGGCTTTGCTGCTGCAATTGTCTATTTCATGATAAATAAAATGCCGTTTTTGGATGAGTTGTTCTTGTGGTAATTTTATTGAGATTTCTTTCTTGAGGAAAGAAATATATTTGTGGAAACATTCTTTTCATGATATTTTAATAATTATATACTAAGGAACTACACACGTGTATTTTATTTTCATGATATTAATTAATAATTATATAAAATTAATCAATAATAATATTAAGTTTTCCATATCAATTTGGATAAACCTTGCATTAATTTGTTGATAATAATTCATAACAAGTTATCCACATTAATGTTCACAATTTCTTTTACACTTTTATTTAAAACTTGTTATAACCGTGAATTTACACATCCTAATTTCTTTTACACATAGATGGTGTTATAGAAAAGACAGATGCTATTATTCCACTAATAACAGTAATATCAGTAGTTTTAACAGTGGAATGGTATTTATTTACCTACAAGTTTGGTCCCTCTGACTTCAAAGGGAAAGAAGGTTGGTGTTGAGTTGAATTGAGTACTAAGCTATATATGGCTTTAGATGTTAGATCCCTCTCATGTTAATTTGCTTCTTCTTTTGGCAACAAATATGAGAGGAGAATTTCGTTCCACATATCAGGAACACCAGGTAAGCACCAATGGCTGCAATCGGGCACAGATGGCTTGTCACTCCAAGTCCCCACGTGTCCATCACTTCTATATGCAGTCATTGGTGTAACATGCAAAACTGTCACACCAGTACTCATATTTTTCACAACTTTGTTGATCATATCTGAGATTGGACTTCTCTCCTTCCCATTAGTTCTCTTCCATGGCTTTTGACTCACTTTGCAAGAATTATGGTTCTGTCCACTGCCACAAAAACCAAAAACCATCTTAATGATTAACAGTGTTGCCAGAAGCTTAAAGAATGGTAAATGAAGAAATGAAGTTTTATGGTGCCGAACCCACCTCCAATGAGATGATTCAAAGGTGCGGAAGAAAACTCTTGTCCTGTTTGTATTAACTGCATTCTCCACCCAAGATGCCCACGAGAGCAGTGCTGTTTTGAAAGCAGAATTAATTGACATTCCAAGCTTCAGCGAGTTACCAACCTGAAAATACCACCCCCTGTCTGAAGATCATGTTAGCACCAAATGGTTCATAACAGATGGTCTTCATAAAAAAACAATATTCTGATTGGCAACAAGTTCTATAGTTTAAGTCAAAACCAGTTTTACAAATACACCTGATCAATGACCAATTGTTCATCGGAGATCATCATACCAATACAGATAAGCCTAATTATAGTTTTGAAGTCTCATAAGAGAGTTGGTGATAAGACATGATTTCATTTGTCAGTTTTTGATGGCATATATACATCTCTTCGGAAGAACAATGAACACCAAAATCACCGCAACCTTGCCAACATCATTATTTGGTATCTTACAAAACCTGAGATTTTGCTTTTCTTTAGATAAACTGGCTTGTACAAGTAATACTATTAATTAAAAATTTTCAAACATGACCAGAAGTACTCTAGAGACAGACAAAATGTGATCAATTTTAAGATCTTTCCAGTAATACTCACGAGTCATGAAAAACATTCAGAAAGGTAAAATTTCACTGCAGCAAGTGTCCAAAATTACCATAGGGATGAGGTTACCAATTGAAGAAAAGCTATTGCTAGTTGAATATCTTTTGAACACCCAACAGTGAAATTCCGGCACATCTATGTTCTGGACTAAAAACTGCAGAGGATCCCCACCCTTATTTATTCATGGAAAATTTTACATATACACACACCTGTCAATTTTTCTTGTACCTTTCTAACACCTAAAAATAAAAAATACTAATATCTTTACTTTTCTACTTTATTCATCCCAAATTATTTTATATTTTAAATAAAAATGCTATTTTATTGTGCTAGATAGGTGTATAGTAGAAAATGGGGTGTTTGTGTATCATCACTCTTTATTTATTTATTGGTTTTATGTTAAGATATTAAAATAAATATGTTGACAGATTTTCAGCTCTTGGATTATGACAGCAGTAGGTGCAGTTAAAAATAAAACCATAGCTGATCCATTTCCCTATCGTTTGTAATTCTTGTGAAGGTAAGATTTGTAAATTTCCAGTAAAACATGCATTCTATGGATACAAAGATCAAAATAAAGTAAAAAATATATATCATAAAGCATGCCGATGAGGAGTAAATTATAAAAAGAAATAGAAAACGAGATATTAAAATGTATTTGTACTATCTAAACAAAAATGCAAATCATATCACTCTTTGGAGAATGAAGTCACTCACATGTCAAAAAGCTTAGTCCGTGTCCACCAGTGACCTGAATTGAATATAAGAAAGTCAGAATCAATCCACTCGTTGCTAATATCATCAATCTTATCCAATCTGAGCGTAGTCTTCACCCTTTGAGGAGCATGTCTAGGCACAGAACCAGGCTTCACCAGGAACACCGATCGATAAAAATCAATTCTAACATCAAAAGTACTAAACCTTACACCTAAAAACCTTATCTGTTTTGTGATCTTGTTTCCTTTGATTTCGTAGACGCTCTTCTTATTCTCAACTCCTGTCATTAGCATACATATCATGGACTCCCATTGCGTCCTACTCAACGAATCACCAACAAAAACCACCCTTTTCCCACGAAGTTGTTCTAGTATTCGACGGGCATCAAACTTTGGAATCTCACAGTTCTTAGGCTTCCACCTCCATTTTGTGTAACCTCTATCTTTTCTCCCATTAGCAAGGCAATTAAAACCCCTTTCTGCAAAGGGGCAGTGAGAAGCATCATACAAAGGGTTGCTATCATCCCTTACCCAACTTCCTTCAAACACATTGCATGTGTCCATTGAAACATTGGATTTCAAAATCTCATCATAACTCTGAGCAAAAGAGTGAGAGCTGTTGGGAATATCATGACTCTGGATAGATGAGTGAGAACTGTTGGGAATATCATGACTCTGAACAGGTGAGTAAGAACCGTTGGAAGTCTCATAACTCTTAATCACTGTGGGAGAAGTGGGAAATGCAAATAAATAAGCCCAGGAAATGACCAAGAGGAAGAATAGGAAAGAACCAACTGTGACCAACCCATTGGAGGAAACAAAGATCCAAGCACTGCAATCACCCTTCATAGCTTTGTGACCATAACCAAAAGCTCTTGACAATAAAGTCCTAAACTTTGCAAATGAAACCCAAAAACTAAAAAAACCCAGCAACTGCATAATTTGCAAAACCCACCAACTATTCCATATATCCATTGTAAAAGTACCCAGGAAAAAAAAAAAAAAAAACTCGCGGGCTGTAAAGTTAATCACTCACGTTCCAACTTCTAGGCAGTTCACTAAGAAGGAAACGTGAAAAAAAGGACGCTACTTTGGTTTATCAAAAGACGAAAACAAAGCTACTTTCAGTGTCTAAATTTAGGGAAACCATTTTACTTAACACAAAAACAGAACATTCATAAGTATTATAACATAAATCCAAGACAAGAAAATAACAAGTTTGGAGACATAGGATTGCAGAGTGATGAGAGAGAAAACTGAAATGTAAGATAGAGTTTGTGGAGGTGAGAGGGGTGGGGGTTTTAATGCACAAGGTGGAGGTTGGGGTTGAAGAAGTTGGTGGAGGTTGTATTTGCAGCATGGAAAATAAAAGTGGAAATATAGTTGGTGGAGTTAGGGGCAGTTTGGTCATTACGAACATATTCCGGATGGAATAGCTTGGTTGGTTTGGCTACGTTAAAAGGAAGAACTTGAAATAAACATGGAATCATCGGTAAATGCATAATAAAATCTGTCGGTGCATATCAGGAAACGAACCAAGTTACTGAAACAACCTCCTAACTTTTCTTATGTTATTTTTCGTCCTCTAACTCATAGGTAAATAAATAAATAAATAAATATTTATGGTAAGAGTTTAGTGGATGAGAAAGTTTGACCCAATTCTGGAAATAAAATAACGAAGTTAACTAACGAAAACTCCCTAAGAGAGTTCTATTTTTTCTTATTTTACTTTTATATCCCTTGGATCACAACATGTAAGTTTGAACAACAATAATAAGCTGGCTTGTGTCAAACTCAATTCCTTTCTGTGAACATTGGACACTTGTTGACAATTTTCGCGTCTTTAGTGAGATGATTCGGTTTGACTGAGATAGCAATGAATAATACACACGCAACAGCAGAAACAGCTAATTAACAAAATAGGTTTGGTCGTGTGTTGTTTCATCTCTTCACGACAATTCTTAATTTATATAGAAATCTTAAACGTAGGGAAGTCTCTTATAAACTAATTATGTGGTACCATAAATGGGTAATTCAAGTGGTTGTATTCTTCTGTTTTGGTAAATAGAATCGTTAAGTGACAGTAATATTAGGTTTGAAAGCAGTAGTTCCAACTATACGATGTTATATCTGAACCCCCAAAGCCAACAATGTGTTGTCGAAGTTTTATAGCTTCCATGTGATGTGTCAACCAATCATGAAATCGACGAGCACAACCTCACACAAGACATATTCCAACGTTTCAGCCAACAAAAGTGGTGTGATAGCATGTGTGGTCAAGGGTTAATGAGAAAGCGATGTCGCACCAGGTTGGTGCGCCCAAACACAAACATAACTTCTAAGTCAGATCTTATAGTAGAACCATTTTTTAATGAATCAATTTAGGGTCAGATAAGTTTAAATATTTTTAATTTAACTAAGTTTAAATAAATTTAGGGCCAGATCTTAAAGTGATTTATAAATTTAAATATTTTGTTATGATTTTATCAAAATATTTGTTTTATTAAATGTTTATGTTTTAACTTTTACTCCAGTATCTTTTCATTTGTTTGTGGATTATTTCTGCTTTCTGGTCCTTAATTCATTTAACAAATAAAAAACAAATTAATCAACGTGTTAAAAAGAGAAAAAACAAAGATAACGTTAACAACAAAATCAAATCAATAATAAAGCAGTTAGGTGAAAATAAAAAAATATTTTAATCACTTAATAAAACAAATTTTTAATAAAGACTCGATAAAAAATATAATACTTAATAATTAAATATTTTCGTCTCTAAATTAATATAAAAAAACGTATTTTATATAATTTCGTGTAAAATATTTTTGTCAATATTATATTACATGATTTTTACGATTTTTATAAAGAATATAGACGAAATATTTTGTAATTTAATTTAACTATTTTTAAAATAATTTAGAAAAAGAATATATTTAACCCATAATTAAACTACAAATCTATATTATAACATCCCAATTTTTCGCAGCTTAAAACTAATAAAATTAGGGAGTTTCATCATAATTCCAAAACAGATAATCTAGTGTATAATATATTACAAAAGATATGACTATAAAAATATATCACTTATATACTTAAACTAAACCAATAAACACTATACTTAAACTGACCACAGCTAAAACTCACACTGAAAAGTCTCCTTCTCAACCTTAAACAATGGCTCTTCATCTTCCAGAAGTGCCTCTAACACTGCAATCACATCTGCTCTTATAAAAAAGGTGATCATCGCAAAGGAAAACATACAACACAAGACAAAAACATATAAAGTAAGGGTAAGTTAATGTAAACAAGGAAATATTCATATGAAAACTTAACTCAGTTTACCAACATAACACACATAGGCGTACATATAAACAAAGATACAATTGACACTAAACTCAATTATCCGGATACATGCAAATGACATAGGATCTCTCGGTGACTTATACTTGTGTGTGGTTCCCAAACTCTGTAGAATTTGGCCTCAAGGGGTTATCACCCAACCACTCACAAGGTAAATTCCCTTCGCGCCTAGGACTTGATCAAGTCCAGAGGCTAGGACCTCCTGTTACTCCTCACGACATAATCCATTATACTCTACCTCAGCGTGAATGATCATTGGAGTTTCAGGATACCAACCAATACCAAGTTCTTATGTCATTGCATACACTAAAACACCACCACATAGAACTTCTCCTTGAAATTCCTTAAACATCACAACTTCGCATACTCACACAACATTTCATACCAAACTCATTGATTCCAGTCTCATTTACACCACATAAAATATACATGGTATCATACTTCATGCTTTAAGGTGTAAATCAATCAATCATTGAAGCAATCAAGTAATTTAAAATCAATCTGTTGTCAATCTCGCTCAAGCTGCAGAACTCTCGCTTAGACAACAAAAGCCTCTTGCTCAAGCTAAAAGCTCTCACCTGGGCGAGATTGGAAACATAGAGCATTGGAGCATCCACGAGTCCTTGCTTAAGCTAAACCATCTCAATCAGGCGAAAGGCCTTCGCTCAGGCGACAACTCGCGACAGAGAGCAGGGACGAGCTTATACTATTCTCGCTTAGGCAAGGCTTCTCGTTTGGGCGAAAAACCACTCCCTTAGGTGAGCATAGCAGATCCCCACCTGCCCTTACGCATGCAAAGCCAGAAAACGGTACCAAACAAACATGCAATCAACTCCACAACACACAAACATCAATCCAATACATTTCAACACTCAATCTGAAGCAAATCATTTTAAAGTATTTGAGTTCTAGCCTTACCTGTTATCTTGCTTAGACAACTTTATAAATGTCAACGCCTTAAAAAACGTCAATGCCTCTAACTCCACAGGATGTTTTATCTACACATAGAAACATCACAAGAACGATCAGGACATACCATTATGATCACTAATTAGTAGAGACTTATACTGATGATTAAAACGTCGCATACAAGCGGAAGAGAGCTCGCATGCAACAAAAAACAGAAAAAGACTAAAAAGAGAGCGAAAACTCAAATTACGCGAATGGAAAAACTAATTGGTCCAACTTGAAGAGCCCGCCGAGAGGATCAATCCTACGGTATCGGTCAGACGACCAGAGAGACATAACCTCTAGAGAGAAGTCAGAGGACTCTAGAGAAGTGATTTATAGAGATGATGTATTTTAAAAATAAGGAAACTCGTTTATAACAATTCTATTTATACTAAAACGCTTTAATATTAAAATAATCGAGTCTCACTATTTTTAAACCACTATCACTTTTAAAATGTCATTTTCTAACGTCTTACATATATAAGTTTAAAATTATACTTTAGCTAGGCTTTTTTTTTCTTATTTTTTAGTCATTGTCTCATATTTGTATTTTATTCCTTTAATTTTTTTTTATAAATTTTGGGAACCATAAAAATATTTTATCCTTTAATATATCTTTTACTTAGTTCAATAAATATATATATATATATATATATATATATATAATAAATATATCTTCACTTAAATTTTATATATTTTATTAGATATAATAAAGATGAATATTTCATTTACAATAAGAAAATAAATTATATTCTTAGTATATAAATATAAATTTGTTTTTTTTAACTCTATACGATTAAAGTAATTAACCTCCTTTGCATTTTATTTCATAAATTGTAATATAAAATTTCTTTTCAACATTAATGTGATAATATATAATAATATATATATATATATATATATATATATAAATATATATAAAATAAGATAAAACAATCATCATTAAATTCAAACAAGAGTTGTTGATAAGACATACATTTATTTTCTTATTGCGTAGAACAAAATATAACAATACTGTATTGATGAAAATGTGAACTACTTCTTTTATTATAGATTTAATTATATATAACATTAAAATTAACATATTATTGATTTTATTATAATATAATTTGTCACTTAATCAAATGATCAAAGGTTCAAATCCGATTAAGTAATACTTTATATATATATATATATATATATATATATATATATATATATATATATATATATATATATATATATAATTATATATTTTGATATT
>Ga0214544_1005804_pt1 | contig 23513 bp, 16 predicted proteins | sample CNSS3metaG_FD_160074 | JGI IMG/M metagenome (GOLD analysis project Ga0214544, IMG submission 160074) | Root nodule microbial communities from cowpea collected in UCLA plant growth center, Los Angeles, California, USA - CNSS3 | ecosystem: Host-associated > Plants > Roots > Nodule | place: USA...
GAGGAGGATTGGTCCTGCAGCGTACGAGATGGCATTGCCACCACACTTGGGAAACTTGCATAATGTTTTCCATGTGTCACAGTTGAGAAAATACATAGCCGATCCTACACATATTCTGGAGGATGACAATGTGCAGATACGGGAGGACTTAACCATTGGAGCCGGACCAGTGAGAATCTTGGATTCTCAAACAAAACAGCTCAAAGGGAAGGAAATCAGAACCGTGAAAGTCCTATGGGATGAGGCAACTCAAGAGATGACATGGGAGATGGACGATGTCATGAGGCGGTCCTATCCTCATCTCTTCACTGGTAAGTTCTCTTTTTCAAGGACGAAAAATTTAAAAAGGGGGGAGTATTGTAAGACTCGTAGAATTTAATTAATTAAATAATTAATTAATTAATAAATACGGGAGGGGTAATAATTATGACATTAAATTATGGTTGGTATGATATGGAAAGGTGTTAGCTCATGTGGTTGAGAGCACTTTGATTGTGTGAAAGGACTTGGGTTCGAGTCCTATGCATGATACTTTTTGTGTTATTATTATTATTTCAATCTATGAAAGCATGTTCTGTTATGATATGATGCTTGAATTGTGATGGTTAGCATGAAACATGATTGGTTGAAGTGGTTATGCACTTGAGTGGTAACAAATGGGTCATGGGTTCAAACCTTGGAAATGTTAAATGGAACTTATGCTTATTTTTATTTTGCTAATGGTGACTTTAGAGGGAAATGGGAAAGGTTAACAGAAACCATGGGAAGCAGTACGGCCAAGGGGGGGCTGCATTAATGTTTTGGGTAACCTAAAGTACTAGTTTAAAAGGAAAAAGTTGGAGTTTAGGCAAGGTTTTGACAAGGCTGAACTTAGACTCAGAAAAACAGAGACAAGGGTGAGTGAGAGGGGTCTGACGTGAGAGAGTTGAAGGCAGAATTGATAGAAACCGAGGTTGGCTATTAGTGATCAAGGGAGAGCTTCATTAATTGTTCAAATTTAAGCTAAGGATCCAGGTTAGGGGAGTTTACCGCGATTATATTGTTGTTTGGTATGAATTCTGTTAAAATAATGTTTAAGATATGCATGCACTGTGTTTATTCTGAGTTTCTGTTGAATTCTTGAAATTTTCCAGAAACCGCCTGGCGGGCTATACATAGCCGCCAGGCGGCTCATCCATTTCTGTGTATTTCGCTGTGTTCTGGGTGCAGCGCCTGGCGGTGAATCCCTGTACCGCCAGGCGACTCATAGTCTAGGCCATTCTGGGTGTTTTTGGATGAACCGCCTGGCGGGATTGGTTATGATCGCCAGGCGGCGTGAGTTGAACACTCGTTTTAAGCTTTTCTTGAGTTTTTGGCATGAATTGTTCGGAAGGAAATCAAGGGGTGGGTCTTATGAGTGGATTTGGTGTAGAAGTGTTTTGATTTCGAGTGTAATTGACATGGAAATTCTATGGAACAGTGACCAAGCTTTTAGGGTTGAACAATTGGGGTTTGATGTCGTGAGAGTGATCAGTGATTGGAATGCTGGAATAATTTTAATAGATGTGGGCGTAGGCTGCGAGGAACACGATACATAAGGGAGATGGCGCGAGAAATGATGGAGATTAATCTGGAATGAAAATCAAGGGATAGTGAGGCTGCGAAGGTGTGGGAATTCTGGAAATTTTACCAGAAGTCTGATGCACCGCCTGGTGGCACGGAACTAGCCGCCAGGCGCCAGTACAGTGACGTGGATGCTTGTGGTTATTCTGGTCTAGGATGGTATTTTAGGATAATTAGTGTTTGGTCTCTTGGTAAATCAATTTCTAGTGTATCTGTGAAGGGATAGAGTATAGAGATTTCACTACGGTAATGATATTTTCCCTCTTACTATACAAATGAACTTGGGAAGTGTATAAATTGGTTGAGATAGTGGTAATAGGAAGCTTGGGGAAGTATGTTAGGTCACGGGATATTCTAGTACTGTTAGAGCCTTAATAACCTGCGTGTCAGTATGGAATTGGGGAAAATAAGAATGACACCTAATCATGGGTGAGTTTCTTGGCTTGTAATTATTTTATGGAGAGTTGTAGTAGAGAGGGAGAGTGGTACAGTTTCATCTAAGTGAACAATACCATGCACTGAGTTAGGAGTATAATGGATTGAGGATGGGTGTGAGGGCAAGATGCGAAGGGTAATTGACCAAAACCAGTACTGCATAAGTACTGATAAGGTGCCTGGCGACAGAATTAGGTCCGCCAGGCGGTAAAGAGGCAACAGTGGGGCTCTGGTGCAGGAGGCGCCCGGCGGCAGAGGGTTTCCGCCAGGCGATGGCAACGAAATTCGTGGTCTCTGGAACAGCGTCTGCCTGGCGATGGAAACGGTTCCACCAGGCGGTAGTTACTGAATTTGATATTTATAGGGCGCTTGGCGCCTAGCGGCACGTGTCCCCCCCGCCAGGCAGTCTGGAAGCTGGTAGCGCCTAGCGGTACGTGTCCCCCACCAGGCGATTTATACTGCTACAGATTTGAGTTTTGATTGTGAATTTGTGATCTACAGTGCGTCTAGTGATGCTTTAAGGGTGAGATTGCTGGTGTTCCTTGAGTTGTGGCTCAGAACGTATCCCTTGAGTTATGGCTCGGGATAAGGGTTAAGCACGTGGTATTCCTTGAGTTGTGGCTCGGAATAGCATCTCTTGAGTTGTGGCTCGGGATGGCGGATGGACACGAGGGACCCTGGAGTAGTGGCTCGGGTTAGCGAGTGTTGCCGGTATGAGTGTGCTGGTTGTGGCCAGTACGGATGGGTCCAGTTAGATTGCGCTCCTCAGTTGTTGGCTGACGAGTTTGGTAGTCTTGGGACGATACGGACTATGTTCGTATATGGGAACTCTACCTGGCGTTGTGGTGTATGATCCGTAGCATGTTTTCCCGCACGTGCTCTATCGGTTGTGGCCGATAGGTATGGTAGCAAGTCACCTTGAAGTAATCCTTAGTCGTTGTAGAACATGAATAATCTGATTGGGGGTCAGATGGTAGAAATTAAAGAATAGGACAAAGTGAGATAATTATATTATGTATGGTCGCTTGTGTTTATATGATTATATTTCTGTAACTTTACATATGTGATTTAATTGTTAAGCTCACCCTATTTGCGTGTGTGTGGCGATGATCGTGTACGCGGTACACGGGAGCAGATTCTATTGATGCAGGTGGCTCAGGTGACGCTTAGCCGCGGAGAGGGGTTATACTTGGGAAATTGCTTATGTTTTCTTTATTGCCTTTGAAAACAGTTGTAAACCCTGATGGGTAATTTTATAACGTTATGGTGTTGGTATTCATAGACTTTATTCGATGGTTTAATGAAGTTTTTAAATTTTCCCGTGTTTTGGGAAAGTGAGGTATTATTAAATGCGCACGGTTTTAATTTATTTATTTTTATTTAATTCTAAATCAGTAATATCCTGACGGGATGTTACACTAGTGACCTTGATATTTAGGTATTAGGGAACTATCCTTGTGAGCACATATACTTTCCCTTATAACTTTAAGCATCAAACCCATGTTAAATAGAGACACTAAAGGGAGACTATTTGCGTCCTTTACCCTCACCTTTCCTTATATATAATAATAAATGCATCACAATCACACCATTATTAGCCATAAAAATACATTTCATTCGCCATTAGCTTATCATGTGAATAAGTGCCCTCTGAGGCACAACAAACATGCATTGCATTCCATTTTGTGGTCATTCATGATACGTTATCCAAAGATTCAAACACATAGCATGCATCAGCATAAATTTAAAAAAAAATTACACTACAATAAGTTCAAATTGTTTCCCACTTCTCTTATCACCAAATTCTTGGAATCTTTCTTATGAAAAATGATGAAAAATAATAAAACATTCTTTGGTCAAATCAGTGGATTGAATAAAAAAAATAAAATTTTGTTTGTTATCATGTCGTTTGAAGCATCATATAGTCTTGCATACATGAAATTGCTCAAATCTATCTTCCTTTCCATCTCTCTTCCACCATAAACCTTGTTTTCTTTTCCATGGAGAATTATCATAAAGGGGACACATATATTAAAAAGAATTACCATAAATTCTTTGAACACACAGAAAAACAAAAGGAAGAAAAGTTTGTTAGACTAACAACTTTGAAGGACAGTCTAGGCAAAAAATAATGCAAAAACAAAGTGAAAAAAAAAAGAACAAAACAAGGGACATCCTATTACATGAACTAAATTATTTTCCTCTGAATTAAATTTTATGTTTTTAGAAAAACAACCATGATTTGAAATGATGTGTGGCCATGTTTCTTTATAAAAAAAAAACAAAAGTGATTATCCTTTGCTATCCAATTTGAGCCTTCCAAAAAATTTCTTTCAAATTACCCTAAACAAGGATCACCCTCCCACTGAGGGTTGACATAATATTTGCATTTGTTTCATCTGACTAGTAGTTCACCAATACAAAAATATCAAAAAAAAAAGAAGAAATATTATTGGTCATATCAAGAAAGATACAAAAAAAAGGTGAACGAAAAGAAGTCAAACAAATTTTGAATGAAACATTATTCAAAGATCCTTGTTTGAAACAACCCTCACATCACTTGTTTGGGCCTTTACTATAATTCACTTCCATACCCCTAGCCTTGGCCACGATACAAGCCTAATAAAGTCCACACAGATCAAAGATTGGTTGTTATCTTTCGAAGGTTTTAATGTAGAAGAAAAATTTGATTTGCTAACAGGTTTGTTCTATAAAAAGGGTAAAATAAAAAGATTGAAAAAGTGTGTTCATAGATTTTTTTAAACACCAGGGAAGTTTATGTTTGGTTGACATGTTTCCAAAGCTCTAAAATCAATACAGGAAATCAAGCAATCTGGTTAAAATTGGGTTGTCCCCTTTCAATTCATTCTTCATGAAACTTCATCTTTGCTCCTACAGTATCCTCCGCTCTAAGCCTAAACCTTGACCAACCTTAACATAGTCCATCTTTATCAATCCCAAACCCAAACTGGGGCAGTCACTTTGTTTGTGATTCATATATTCTCATCATTCATTTTGAATTGGGGCATTTATTTATATTGAAGATTGTGATCACATCAGGGGCAACTTGTGAAGACCCTATCATTTTTCCACCTCCTCAACTGGGAAAAACCAAACACGCTTTTGCACCATAAGACCATCCTAGGCTCTCATACTAAGGGCAAATTTTTGAAGTCCCCATCATTTCCTTCATACCATCAATAACTAGGGAAAGCCCAAACACATTTTGTGCCCCAAGACCAATTCAAATTGGGGCAACTCCCTAGTTAATCTTCATCACCTTATCCAAACCTTTTCAAGCCCTTGGCAATTTCGTGCATGTCATTCAAATAGTGTTTCAAAGAAATGATTAAAAAAGTGTTTGTTAGTAAATTGATTAAACTAAGGAAATGATTTAGAAAAGTAAAAAAAAAATTGAAGTAGAATGACTCCATGAATTAGAAATAACAATGAAATGGGAATCAATTCGAATATTGTTTTCAAAAAAATGCAAAAGAAAAATTCATACATCATACCAAGTCATGCATACATGAGTAATTCATCTTTTTTTTAATAAAGCAAAATTCACCCATGCATCCATGCATCCACGCATCCATGCATGATTCATCGTCTAAGTTTAAAAAGAAAATCATAGCATGTCATACATCATCAATGATTCATAACGTGTGCATATGCATAACTCCTCCAACATTTCTCAGATTTATGAAGAAATGAAAAAATGAAAAATAGATCAAATTCCACGCATACATTCACGCATCCATGCAAGCATATCATATAGTTTCAAAAAGAAAATCATAACATTTCATGCATCATCAAATCATCCATCATACTCCACAAAATCATTGAAAATCATTTAAAAAGAAAAAGAAAAATTCAGCAATGATATTTTTTGTTTAAGTCTCAAAAACTTTAGGCATTCACTTGGTGTTTGTCAACAATTCAAAAGCAAAATTCAGGTTCTCCTTTTATTCATCAAGACCCTCTGCAAGGCAATGGTCATTGATTCCTTTGTCACATCGAGGCCCTCTGCGAGGCAATGGTCATCGATCTCTTTACATTAAGACCCTCTGCGAGGCAATGGTCATTGATTTCTTTTATATATCAAGACCCTCTGCGAGGCAATGGTCATCGATCTCTTCACATCGAGGCCCTCTGCGAGGCAATGGTCATCGATCTCTTTACATCAAGACTCTCTGCAAAGCAATGGTCATTGATTTCTTATGTCACATCGAGGCCCTCTGCGAGGCAATGGTCATCGATCTCTTTACCTCAAGACCCTCTGCAAAGCAATGGTCATTGATTCCTTATGTCACATCGAGGCCCTCTACGAGACAACGGTCATCGATCTCTTTACATCAAGACCCTCTGCGAGGCAATGGTCATTGATTTCTTTTGTCACATCGAGGCCCTCTGCGAGGCAATGGTCATCGATCTCTTTACATCAAGACCCTCTACGGGGTAATGGTCATTTTTTTCTTATGTCACATCGAGGCCATCTGCGAGGCAATGGTCATTGATTTTCGGATCGGGACCCTCTACATGGTAATGGTCATCGAATCCTTTAGATATAGAATCTCTCATCGGGATTGGTCTAATCTCTTTTTCAAAAAATCAAAGTACAAAAAGAATATGGTTTGTCAAATCGTGACCCTCTACATGGTAATGGTCACTGAATCTTTTGGATATAGACCCTCTCCTCGGGTTTGGTCTAATCTTTTCTCAAAAAATATATAAAAAAAAGAAAATTTTCAAATTGAGGCCCTCTACATGGTAATGGTCATCGAATCTTTTGAATAAACTATCTCAACGGGATTTGTCTATTTTGTTTTTTCAAAAAGTAAAAAAAAAAAGAAAAAAAGAATTAGTGTGTCAAACCGAGACCCTCTACTTGGTATGGTCAAATTTGTCTTCAAATTTATCTTCTTTTGAAACCCGAACGAAATTAGTGTTTTTATCTTTAATTGTCTTTTATTACGATAAAATGAAAAAGTCAAATTTTCATATTATGTAATAAAATCTAAGTAAAGAGGGGCAGCTATCAACACCCAATTTCGTCCGGATAAATATATTTATTTTCAAAAAAAATATAAACAAAATAAAAAAAATGTGAAACATTATTTTCTTCAAAGATTTTCAAACTTTAATTTAGAAAAGAAAAAGAAAAAAAAAAGAGATGAAAAAAAAGGAATAAATAGGGAAGAGCCCAATTTGTTATTAATTATCGCACTCCTTCTCATGAGCCCAAAAACTCAACCTGCTTTCTACCCTTGTTCTTGGAAGAGAAATTAGTGATATGATTCTAATAATGAGAAGAAATATTTCTTCAAATGGTTATAATCAATATTACTAATTGGGATTGATTTTGTGCTCTAATTTGTTAATGGTTAGAATCAATATTACTAATTTGGGATTGATTTTGTGCTCTGATTTACTATAATTTGATTCCTATACTGTGTTGCTATCATAACCAATTCCTTCTTTATATTGTTCATTACAATTAAGGCTGAGATTAGATTAATATTACAAGGTGCGAGTATAAATACTCACTCTATCATAAACACCGAAAAAAAGGAAATTCTCTACACTACTCTAATTCTTTCCCATCACCACTCCCACATACACACATCTTTTTAATCTCTCTTTAAAAAAACATATTGAAGGAGGTAGAAAAAAGAAAAAAAAACATTTTCTACACTCTCTCTTTCTTTCATTACCACCCACATAGACAGACACCTCTCATCTTTATCTCTCTAGAAAAAAACAAAAATATTAGAAAAGGAGGCAAAGAATAAGAAAAAGAGAAAAGGTGAGGAGATATTGAACATTTTTTAAGGTACGTAACTGCTAGTTCATTTTTTTCTTTTGATTTATTTTTATCAATTTTTTTATTATTCTTTTTAAATCATTAATTTTTTTTCCCATTTTTTTGGTGTTTGTTCGACCATTCGCGTTGCATGACACCTATTTTAGACTTTCGTTCCTTTTTTTCTTCTAAAAAATATATATATCAATCTAAGAATAAAATATAACTTTCTTTGTTTACTCTTTTATATCTATTTGGTTGCTCACGTCGCAATGACATCCACAACTACTCTAAAATAACTTTAAAAAAAATATTAAAAATTTATAAATGATTAAAAAATAAAAAAAAAGATTAGAAAAAATTTTATTTGAAGTGTCTATATGGCCGCTCGCGTCGGAAGACACCAATTTTAAAATAATACTAAAATTTAAATAAAAAGGCTTTTCAAAATTATAAAACAAATTAAATCATTTTTCAAATAATTTTCCAAATAGATTTTTCAGAAAGAACTATGTAACCCTGATTCTCCATTCACATGGAGATACGTAGGAGCGAGGATTAATCCTCGTCGGGCCCAAAAAATCAAAAAAATAGTTGTTTTTTGTACATTCTTTTATTACTAATTTTGGGAAAAATTAAATATTTTGAAAAACCACAAAAATTTTGCACATTTAATTAAAGGTACCGTCTTAGGACGGGCGTTGTGGGGTGCTAATACCTTCCCCACGCGTAACCTATTCCCGGACCAAAAATCTGGTTTTTCGCAGACTTTGCTCTTTTTTATGGTTTTCCATAGTTTCCTATAATAACTATGGTGGCGACTCCAAACTCTGTTTTTACAAAATTTTACTTTTTTGGTTCGTCGTCCCGTCGCGATTTCGGTTGCGACAATACCCAATTGAATAAGTCGGGGATTTCCATACCCATACCTAGTCAATGCGGGGATTCCCCATCAAAACGGGAACAGGCTCGGGCAATACCCACAGGGGCGAGTTTATTTGCCATCTTTAAGTATAAGTCAACTTTGTGATAAGGTATTTAAAGTTGTGTTTGAACCCAGTCATTCTCTCATCTTTGATGCATGTGGTAGCATTGCGTTGATAGGAAAAAGAGTCAACAATATATACTTGTTTGATCTACATCATGCATCATACAACATATATTGCTTGCTTAGAAAAGAGGATGATATTTGGTTATGGCATAGAAGGCTTTGTCACATACACATGCAACATTTTAATTGACAAAATAGAAAACAGTTGGTTGAAGGTTTACCAAAACTCTAGTTTGAGAAGGATAGAGCGCGTGAAGCTTGCCAAAAAGGAAAACAAATTGAGGTCTCTTTTAAACTCAAATATTGTGTTTCAACTAAAAGACCTTTGGAGTTGCTTCACATGGATCTATTTGGACCTTCACGAACCATGAGTCTTGGTGGAAACCTTTATGCATTAGTCATAGTAGATGATTTCTCTAGGTTTACATGGACATTGTTTTTAGCAGTTAAGAATGACACATTTCATGCTTTCAAAAGGCTTTCCAAGGTTTTAGAAAATGGAAAAAGTTATAAAATTGTGTCTATTCAAGGTGATCATGGTAGAGAGTTTCAAAATGAAAAGTTTGAATATTATTGTGAAAAATGAGGCATTAAACATAACTTTTCTGCTATTAGAACTCCACAACAATATGGAGTAGTTGAAAGAAAGAATAGAGCACTTGAAGAACTTGCTAAGACCATGTTAAATGAAAATTCACTACCAAAGTATTTTTGGAGTGATGCAGTCAACATAACATTCTATGTTTTAAATTGTGTGTTGATTAGGCCTATTTTAAAGAAAACCCCTTATGAGCTTTTTCAAAGGTAGAATGCCTGTTTTCACTCACCTAAATAATGGAAAAGAACAACTTGGCATGTTTAATGCTAAAGCAGGTGTCTCAAATTAAACCTAAGAATGTGAATGATGCTTTAACTGATAATAATTGGGTTGTTGCTATGCTAGATGAGCTTAATCAATTCACAAGAAATGATGTTTGGTCTCTAGTTCCTAGAAGTGATAACATGAATATAATTGGAACTAAATGGGTGTTTAGAAATAAAATGGATGAAGATGGTAACATAGTTACAAACAAATTTAGGCTAGTTGCTAAAGAGTATAATCAAGAAGAAGACATTGATTTTGATGAACCATATGTACCTATAGCTACACTAGAAGTTGTGATAATACTATTGTTTGCACAAGCAAGCTTGAAGTAAAGAATTGATAAAGCCATGTGCATGAAGATCTTAAATGTTTGATGAAGATTGAGGAAGATCCTCTTAAAGATTAAGTTTTAGTGTGTTAAATATGTATATAACATGTTAAATGTAATGTGTTAGTGGTATACATTGTTGATAGGCTATGACATAGGTTAAATGTCTTGTGTGCCTTAGTATGTCTCTTTTAATCTGTTAAAATAGGTTTTAACAAGTTAAAAGGCTTGTTGTATATAGTTTCTGGTATGAATGCATTCAGTCAGTTGAATTATTTTTCAATCGACTGATTTCACTTAAGTCAGGTGAAATCAGCTGATTGTACGGAAAATTCAATTGACTATTTTCACTTAAACCAAAACTATATAAGCTGTGTTTTCGCGAGCAGAGGTGCGAATTTGAGTTTTTCTGAACGAAACCTTGTCATTCATCTCTCAGAAACATTCTCTCTCTTGGTTGATCTTGGTTAATTTTGGAGGCATTTTGGCTTGTGAGTAGCTTGAAGAACACATGTATGGTGTGCTAGGGACAACCACCATCAGGTTTGGATGTTCTTGTGCCTCTGGATGGTTTGCATGATGTGATTTCAGGTATACAAGTGTGATTCTTATAGGTTATAGTTCTAGATTTTTGTGTGAGTCAAAAATCTTGTATGCTTTGTGTTCAAAAGTGTAATCTTAGTGTTTGATTCAAAAAACTTTTGAATATAGTGGAAACCAGGCTCAGGTTGTCCTAGAAAACTGGATGTAGCTCTGTGATTGAGTGAACCAGTATAAAAACAACTGTGCATTCGTCTTTCCCTCATCTCACTCTCTTTGAAACTCTTTAAAAAAACTCAAGAAAACCAAGCAATTTGATCTTTGGTGTGATTTAATGCGTTCTTGTGTAATCTGAGGCTTCATACTTGTTATAAATACTGATTGGAACATGTCTTTTATATAAAAGATTGGTGTTTGAGTTGAATTCTCAAATTCTGCATTCTGCATAATTCTCCAGTATTTTAGCCGATTGAATTGCCTTTTTAATCGACTATTTCATAGCATCAAGAACAATTTAGTCTGTTGTTTTATATTTTAATCGACTGAAAGTGTACTGGTTTGTTGTATTTACATCCAAACTTTCCAGTCCATTAGATTCAATTGAAAAGAGATTTAAGTTTTCGAAAAAGTTTTATAAAGCCAATTCAACCCCCCCCCCTCTTGGCTAAACTCACCATTTCAAAACTAACAACTATTAGCATATACTTGCATGTGTAACTTTAAATTATATCAAATGGATGTGAAAAGTGTATTCTTGAATGGTTTCTTAAATGAAGAAGTGTATGTATCACAACCTCCTAGCTTTGAAGATCACGTCTATCCTAATCATATTTTCAAATTGAAAAAAGCCTTGTATAGTTTGAAACAAGAACAACGATAGTGGTATGAAAGGCTAAGCAACTTTCTTTTATCAAAATGCTATGCTAGAGGTGTTGTTGATAAAACACTCTTCATTAGAAAACATGAAAGTGATGTTATACTTGTTCAAGTGTATGTTGATGATATTATCTTTGCATCAAATAATAACTCTATGTGTGAAAGGTTTGTTGTAGATATGCAAGGTGAATTTGAGATGTCCATGATGGGTGAGCTAACCTACTTTCTAGGGCTGCAAGTCAAGCAACTCAAGCAAGGAACATTTTTAAGCCAATCAAAATACTATTTTGACTTGTTGAAAAGTTCAAAATGGAGGATTGCAAAGAAGTTGCCACTCCAATTGCCACAAACTGTCTTATGGATGTAGATGAGGTTGGGCAGCAACTTGGTGTGTACTTGTGTCCAATTGCCACAAACTATTTTGATTGGTTCTTTGCTTTATCTAACAATAATTAGGCCAAATATTCAGTTTAGTGTGTACTTGTGTGCAAGGTTTCAATCCAATCCAAATAAGTGAAACCTTAAAGCTGCAAAGAGGATTATCAAGTATCAGAAAGGAACAACTAATGTTGGATTATGGTATCCAAGTGATTCCAACATAACTCTTAGTGGTTTTTCAGATTCTGACTATGCATGGTGCAAATTGGATAGGAAAAGCACAAGTGAAACATGTCACCTACTTGGGTCAAGCCTAATTTCATGGAATAGAAAAAAGAAAACTTGGGTGGCACTCTCCATTATTGAAACTGAATACATAGTAGTTGGACATCAATATGCTCAAGTCATATGGTTGAAGCATAAACTCATGGACTATGGTGTAAAGTTAAAGAAGGTACCCTTGAATTGTGATAATACTAGTGTTATCAACTTAACCAAGAATCCAATACAACATTCTAAAACCAAGCACATCGAAATTAGGCATCATTTCCTTAGAGACTATTTTGAAAAGGGAGATTATGAAATTCAATTTGTTAAAACTAAAAATCAATTGGCTGATTTATTCACAAAACCATTAGCTCGAGATAGGTTTAACAAGCTAAGAACTAAATTAGGCATATTATACATGAAAAATGTGGTCTGATGTGTTTTTAGCATGTTAATATTATAAATCCATGCATTAATCTCATTCAAATAAGCTAATGTGTGCATAAACTGAAAACTTTCATAATTAGCATGTTAATTTTTTAGTTCTATGTCTTGATTTCACTTAAAATAGTCATTAGTTGTAAAAAATATAGTCTGTCAAATTTTTAGTTTATTGATTTTATAAATTTATGGGTTGATTTCACTTAAAACAGTCACTATTTGCAAAAAAAATATGGTTTGTCAAATTTTCAAGTCTGTGGATTTTATAAATCTAAGGTTGATTTCACTTAAATAGCCACTATGTGCAAAAATCATGATCTGTCAATTTTTTCAGTCTATTGATTCTACAAATCTATGCATTGATTTAACTTAAGATGCCAATGTATGTAGAAAACATAATCTTTCTCGATTTTTAATCTGTTGATTTTACAATTCTATGTATTGATTTCATTAAAACGGTATTTGGATATAGGAAGTTCAATTTCATGATTTTTAATCTATTGATTTTTCTCATCTATGTGTTGATTTTACCTAACCAGATTCTGTGTGCAGAGAATTATGATCTGATGAATTTTCAGTCTGTTGAATTCTAAAATCTATGAGATGATTTTACTTGAACTGCAAATATTTGAAAAAAATAAATTCAAAAGTTGACCTAATCAAAGCAAGCATCTTGTCGTCAGGTATAAACTACCCCCAACAACCATTACTATATGTTGCTTTTTCTGATGCATTGACCATAAAGCATATGTGTTATGTGATTCCAATGTGTATGCACCTTAAATTATCTAAACTGATTAATCCCCTCATAAAAACTCATTGGAAACATAATGATTTAATGAGATACTGTAATTTGATGGATTAACATGGCTTTGGTAACCTAAACAGAATTAATTAAAATAAATATGCACAATTTAATCGATTGATTATGCATTCAATGTATTCATTTATAAATACTACACTTGAAAACTTGCATTTACATCCACATCTCTTAGAAACAGCTACATTTGTAGTCATCATGACTTGTCGTCAACAATGCAACGTTCAATCTAATGAAGAACACTCCACTCCTCCCACTCCTAATTCTCCAAATCACGAACACCAAGGGAGAATTGAAGCTTGGTTTTAAGGAAATGATGACAACATTCAAGTGTTCCTCATAAAGATGACAAGGAAGTAGATCAACATTCCTAAGGTGCTGAGATACTCATGGCTAAGAACTAAAGGGCTTGGGACTCTCCTTCAACAACTCAAGCATCAAAAGTTGAAGACCTTTCTTTAGCTATCGGGGAAAATATACCCTGACTTGGTGAACATATTTTTCACTAAATTGTAATTCAAGAATGATGCTCCGTTGTCTAGTGTCAAAGGGATTCAAATGGATTCAAATGGATATATCCAAGAAGGCTTAGAAGGATGCTGCTAAACATAGGCAAAGAGGAGTTCAAGTGAGGAAAGGTGAAACTGGTGTTGTGGAAGAGTTCAAAAAAGTGCAATATTATGGACAATGCTTGAGGCCTGAGATCAAGAACTTCCATGTTGGTGGTCTCAAGGTGGATGAAAGGCTTCTTGCTATGATCATCACCAAAATCATAGTTCCACGTGGAAGTAACTGTTCTACCTTAAATGAGGAAGACTTGATCCTCATGTATTATATCCAACACAATGTGTAAGTGGACTAGATTTTTGTGCTTCGTGATCACATGCTCAAACCCAAAAGACTCACAGATTTTAGGCTGCCATATGTGGTGTTGGTGTCCAAGTTCATTGAGTACTTTGGTGTTGATATAGAAGATGAATTGGAAGAGTCAATTGGGATCTTGAATCAGGCCTCCTATCTTAATCTACACAAGATGCACTTTACCAAGGCTGGTAATGTTTGGACTGTTGGAGGAATTGGTGGTGTTACAGCTAGTGGTGCCAATGACCATGAAGTTGGCCCAAGTGGAGCAAATCAAGAGGAAGAACAAGAGCCCACTGCTGGACCAATGGACATTGTAGCCTATAACCATTTAAAGGACAGAGGCCATGTGTATGAACTCAATGTTTTAAGAGGATGGTGCTTTACCAACTGTATGAACTCAATGTTTTTCAAGATGCACATCACACCTTTTTGCAATGAGAGGTTCAATGATTTGGATGGCTAAATCCATGACATTCATGATCTGCTAACATTATTCCAGACCAATACAATGCTCAGGATGACAGAGTGTATTGGCTTTTAGGATCATGCATTGCATTCGTGTTGTTGTGTTGCTTTGTTTTGAGTTTTGTCAGTTTTTTAATTGGTTGATTTCTATTTCAGTCTGTTAATTGTATCTATTTTTTTCTCTATTTCAACTTTTGTCCACTGTATTATGTGCTTTCATTAATGTAAAATTTTTGTTTCTTGTTCTCTTGACTACTTTACTTCTAGTTGATGAATCTAAAGGGGGAGAAAAATTAGAATCATTAAAATTGGATCACTAAAATTGGAAATTAAAGGAATTGAACTAAGAAAATGCCAAGCCATATTCTAAATATTACCCATACTATTGATAAGGAGAGCATGTTCATTTGTGTTCTTGTTATCTGTAACATCCCTAAGGAATATTACTAATATTTAATAAATAAATCCCAAAATAAAATAAAGACCGCATTTAATATAAAACCATTTCCCAAAAACACGGGAAATTTAAAATTGTAATACAATGTAATAAATACTGGAGTCTATAATTATAAAACTGAAATAAAATTTAAATGGCTCCCAAAATGTTACAAAATTATCTCAAAACCAAAATAATAAACATATATACAAAAATCCCCAGCTATCCATCGCTCTGAGTCTATGCATCTCTTGGCCCACCTGTCAAATCATCTGCTCTCAGATAACGAATCATCTGATCATCGCCACGCACACACAGAAAGGGTGAGCTATGCACAATAATTGAACAAATTACATGAAATAAATATGTCACCCATCCCAAAATAACATAATTAAATATCTCATTATCAAATTACCCAACCATGACCTCATAGTCCTTCATGAGTCATATGCATGAACTAGGTCTTGGGACTTCACTATGCTCCCACGAAACTAACTCATTCGTGGTCCAACCCTATGAGCCTATCTCGCTCATAGTCCTGCCCTATAGACTCCTTGTCTGTAGTAAAACATCCAAGTCTTCTCAACTTGGACCCTGGCACGCACACAATCACCATACTATGGACTCCTCGCCCAATAGTAGCCGACGGGAACATAACAGTTCCTTACCCATCGTGCGCCCGACACATGTAATCACTATACTAAGGACTCCTCGCCCATTAGTAGCCGACGGGAACTCAACCAATTTCATGTCCATCATGTGTCCAACCATCAACCACATCCCAGACCCCTATTGGACTTAGTCCTTCAAGCCCAAACACCATACCACATGCATATGCTACCTATACTTAGGAAAAAGTAGCCAAACCAACACACCCAAGCACACACAACCATAGTAATTCGCACAAACTCGCTTAAGCCAAGGACTCTCGCCCAAGCTAAGCCCTCAGTCTCGCTTGTGCTAACTCACCTCGCCTGAGCGAGCTTAAAACAGTAGCATCAACACATCATCTCGCTTAGGTGAGATCCTCTCGCTTGGGCGAGTCACACCTTCGCCCAAAACAACACACAAACCTCGCCTAGATGAGTATTCGACAAAAAAATCACCAATGCACTTCGAGAACTCGCTTAGGCGAGAGTGTCCATCGCTCAGAACTCAAAATCTCTCGCCTGGGTGAGATATCGCACTCAAACCTCCCAAGTTTCCTCGCGATCTCGCTTAGGCGAGTGCCTCTCGCCTAAGCGAAAGACCATGTCGCTCAACTCTTTTCCTAGTCGCCTAGGCGAGAACCACGAACCAGAACCCAAAGTGAGACTCTACAACTCTCGCTTAGGCGAGGGGGGACCCGCTTGGGCAAAACTTGCAGTGTTTCGAGTCTGTTCACGCTCTCAATTCACCCTAACCTTGCCCAATTCACACAACAAAACATACCAAACAGAATTCGATCATTGCCCAGCATAAAACAATGGCTAGAAAACATAAGACATGTTATTTCATCCATTCACATTACCCCAATTCGAGATTGAGTCATCCTTACCCAATTCCATACCAAAACCCTCATTATACCCAATATAAGTATAAAGGCTTTGCACCCCAAATGTCAAGCCAACCAATTCACAATTACAGTACATACCACACGAATTTCATGATAACAACTTATCCAATTCATACACCTAAATAAAAACACGAGAATTAAGACCAGCTCCCCTAACCTGTACTTCTTGATTCAATTTGGGGAAAAAGAGAATGTTCCTTTGTTGCCCACTCTTTTCTTCCATACTCCCCCAATTCAGCCTTCAATTCTATTCTCACACCCTCAGAACTCGTGCTCCTCTCAAAAGCCAATTATCAGCACTGCCAAAACCCTTCTTTTTCCTTAAAATGGCCTTTTATAGGTGTCTTAATTAAGGGTTTAAAGGTTAAAACGAAAATTGACTTTATGGTGAGTTTAATTCCTATTTAGGGGTCATTATAGTGTGTTTTCCAACCCCTTTTGGCTTCCCCTTCCAAGTTTTCTTTTGCCCTCTCATATTCCCTCCAAAACTACACTTTTAAAAATAAGGTTCACTCCAAACATGATAAGTTTACAATACCAATTCCATATTCATACATGTTATTAAAAATCAATAATAAAACAACAACACATAATTGGCATACATAGGACTCTAACCCAAGTCCTCTCACACAATCAAAGTACTCTCAACCATTTGAGCTAGTACCTCTTCCACATCACATTAAACAATAATTAATGTCATAAAGGCGATTTCTACCCGCATTTATTAATTAATTAATTATTTAATTAATTAATTTTCACGGGTCTTACATTATCTTATATGTACAACTTTTGGAAACATTTTCTAGATTCACAAGCTTAAGCAAGAAATGGAAGATGATGCTTAGATGGCACTTCATCAATTCATGTGTCCAAGTAAAATTCAATGGAGGTTGTTCCAATTGAGGTTGGCTTCATCAAATCAAGGGGAGATTGTTAGCATAAATGACCTTGATGATTTAGTGCTTGAAGATTTGATGAAGATACATAAAGCCATTGCATTGAAACATGTTTGAATCATGATTAAATTGATGAAGATGTGAAGATTTGGTGTTTCACGTGTTGATCATGCCTCGTGTTTGAAACTTAGAGGAAGAGGTTTAGTAGGCTAAGGAGAGCCTTCATTCAGGTTTTATCTCTCTCAAGTTTCTAGGTGGTTCCTAGTAGTTTTCCAGGTCTGCAAGAGTGGTATTGTTGTGCTTGTATTGATTATTGTGTGATTCAAGGGTCTTAGGTTGTATTTTTGCATATTTTTAAGTGTAATCTTATGGATTTTGTAAGTCTTTTAAAATAGTGGAAGTCAGGCTCAGGTTGCCTTGACAAACTGGATATAGCTCACATTTGAGTGAACCAATATAAAAATCATATGTTCTTGTGCTTGCCTCTAATTCTTCTCTCTTGTTTTATGCTTTAAAGTTCAAGAAATTTAAATTGAATCATCTTTTAGTTGTTCTTGTGTGTTCTAGCATAATCTGAAGCTTGGCTCATATTTGTATTACTAATTTGAATCAATCTTGATAAGCCTTTCATGCTGCAAATTCGAATTTCTACAAATTTATCAATTTTTTAGTCGACTGATTTTATGTTTTGATCTATTGATTTACATAATACTATTAACTGTTTAATGAAATTAGCCGATTGTCCCTTTTTTTGATGGATTAAAAGTGTGCAATCTAGTAGCTTTTACATCCTCATTTTGTGGTTGATTTGATTCAAGTTAAAATTGTTTTAAGCTTTCAAAAGTTACCTAAGTTTTTAATTAGCCAATTCAACCCCCCCCCCCTTCCACCTTCTTGGCATTTCACCCATTTCAATACTCACAACAAAAACTAAAGAAGTCAAAGCTCCCAAAAAAAGTGTTCTAAAACACACAAAAAATATGTCTAATTTGATTCCTGACTAGTGCATTGTTGTTAAAGTTGTGATGATTACTGTTTGTTCAATTGATGGGTCAATTAATTAATGTCATCGTTCACAAATCGATGATGAAGAAAATGATTCTAAGTTCAACTTTTTTTCTTCATTTTTTGCGATTAAGAAATCTTGTTAGTGATTAATGTTAGTCTTTTAATTTCAATAGTGGAGTAAATTATAACAAGTCATGTTTATATAATTCATACATTTGAAACTAAAGAACCAATCTTTCACATTGTTTTCAAATATCATGAAGCACCAATAGTCTAGTGGTAGAATAATACCCTACTTGGGTTTGATTCCGGACTGGTGCATTGTAGTTGATTTGTGCTTGAAATTTGACTTGACAACTTTCGGTCTTTACTCATTCAACTCTTAGACTTCATCAAATCTTTCTATTTCAACTTTAAATCTACTAGAAACCTTCTCTCATAGAGAAAATTACACATCTTTTCTCTTGGTGTGAATCATGTAACTATATTAGTTTTTTTTTCTTTTGTAAAATCATGTTGGTAAAATCTATATATAAATTCAGATATCACAACTTGAGTGTGATTCTTTCCCTGTCTTAAATGTCCAAATTACACATACTTTACATGTAGAAATAGAATCACTCAAAATATCTTACCTTCTTGAAAAACCTACCAAGAATACCACAAATAACGTTCATTCTATGACCTCCAAGCACACACCAAACTTCATGATAAGCTCCAACGTCGTCCACAACCTCACCATCCCAAACTTGCCTAAGCATAGTCTTACGAGGGAAATTGGAGAGGGGGAATTTCAAGTGAATGGGACTAGAATGGATTTTAACCCTAAAACTGAACGGGAATGAAGTGATTTTCAACTTAGAATTGTAACAAGTGTGCCAAATAAGGAGAAATTAATTACAATCTTTTGACCCTTTTTGCTAAAGAATAATCTGTAGTTAAAATAGTGTCAAAAAAATTAACGAAAATAATAATTTTAAAATTGAAAAAAGAAAAGTGAAATAAGAAGTACCAAAGTAAGAATGTTAAATTAATGGAGGAGAGGCGTGTGATTATGACCAAATTTAAGGGAATGTTAAAGATGAAAGTTTTGGTGGGAGCAAAGCAAATGACATGAAAACACATTAGGAAGCATTTTAGGTTTAGTTTGCAATACACTTATAATGGTCCTAACTACTAAACCAAAGTGGGGTTTTAAAAAAATCTCCCTATCAGAATTTAAGGGGAAGAAGAATGTAAGTAAGTGCTGTCGGTGGTCCCATAAGAACCCAATTAAACTCAGAATTAATATTGTAAGCAACGTGTCAATATTACACTTATGAAGCTACCCTTACCCAACCCACCTTGCTTCATCAATTGGTTAGATAATAGCTACTATTCCGGTTTCTGTCTCTCACCCTCACCATAATTTCTGTTACAATGTAATCATAAATATTTTTTCTGATGAACATTAAAACTTGATAAAGTGGAGGTTATTTTATAAATAATATTTTAGGTAAAGAGAATATTTTAGGTCGATTGAAAAATAAGAAAATATTTAAGAATAAATGTTATGATTGGTTTGTATGATGTTTATCCATGAAAGGTGAGGAAACTGAAAAACTGTTGTGCAGGGACATTGTGGGTAAAGTTGATGAGGGGGGGCCAAGTTCTTCCCTCCAATGTGTTCACTCTCTGAGTCAATGACATGGTCCTACAAAAAGGTTCCCATCGTACTCAAAAAATATTTGGTTGTTCCTTTTAGTTATTTTCATCGAATCCCACATGAATTATCACACTCTGCTCTTATCCGCACGAGGAAACCGCACCTTTAGTTACCGTGAATCAACCTAAAAAACACAGCTACCCCTTCTGACCAAACAACCTTCATTTCCATCTCCTTCATGTTTTATTTTTCACACACCCCACAATGGAACCTCTCTCTTCATCCATCGCATTCTTTAATTCACCTCTCTTCAACCTTTACAATTCCATGGAAAATCAAATTACGTTTACATGAATATAATAAAGGTAGATTTTAGTAGAAGCTAGCATTTTAAAAAATTTATACCTCACTTTCCAAATCATTCTTTGCTTAATCATATTGTTAAGGAGTCGACGTTCTTATTAATCTTTAAAGGAAAACCCACGTAACTATCTTTAGTCAGATTTGATCTTCTTGTTAACTATCTTTAATCTCCTTTGTTCCAGACGTAACATGTCGCGTTATTATTAATCTGAAAAACTTGTGTTTAAATGAGACAATTTAAGAGAATAATTTTTCTATCTGAAGAAATTGAAATTTTTTTAAGGAAAATGATATGTTTAGATGAGAAAATTAAAAGAAAATTGAAATTGAGGAATTTTATGAAGATATTTCAAATAACTAAAATAGTAGATTTTGAAATTCACTCAAAAATGAAGGAAACTAAAATTTTCAAGTTGTGAAATTACTCATTGCTTAGGAGAAAAAAATCCACGAATCCAAAAAGTCGTGTTAGGTCGGGCATAAGGCCGAGATGACTCAATTCGTACTAAAGGTTAAGTCGGGTCAGATAGAAGGTCGAGATGACTCAATTTGCGCCAAAGGTCGAGTCGAACCCGCTCGACTTGAAGGTCGAGCAAAGACTGCCTGGGCTGAAGGTCAAGCCAAGCCCACCGCGAGCCAAAGGTCAAGCCGAGTCAGGACCAGGCTGAGTTGGCCTAGGCTGGAGGTTGAACCGAGTCGGCCGCAAGCCAAAGGTCATGCCAAGTTGGCTCGAACCAGAGGTTGAGCCAAGTCAGCCTGAGCACAAGGTCAAGTAGAGTCGACCCAAGCCGAAGGTCTAGCTTAGTCGGTCAGGGGAAAATATGTAGCAAAGTCGGCTCGGACCGAAGGTTGAGTTGAGCCTGCCTAAGTCAAAGGTCTAGACGAGATGGTTCTGAACTTAGTCAGCCATGGTCGAAGTTCGAGCTAGGTTGGTCGAGCTAAAGGTCAACTTGAGTTAGCCTAAACATAAGGTTTAAACCAATATACCCTAGTTGAAGGTTGACTCGAGTAAACTCAAGCCGAACCAGTTCAAATTGATTGAGGTCAAATCGATTCGAGATCGAATCAATTCGAATCGACCTAGGTCGAACCAACTGAGGTTGAGCTAAGTTAAGTTAGACACAAAGATAAAGTTGAGTTCAACGTAAAATAGAACTTAAATTGCTTTATCCAAACAAGAAAAATAAAATGTAAGATATTTCAATTACTTAATGCAAACTAATTATTTAAGACATGAATAGAATTCAATTATTTGTAATTCAATTACTAGATGTTTTAATTTGTTGAAATTGTTGAAACCCCTCATTAAACACAAAGTAAATGCATTTCATATTAGTATTTGAGTTCTTTATAACGTTTGACATGTTCTCACTTTAATATCCACTAAAAAATATGTTTGATACGATAAAAGAATTTGACATAATTAAATTAAAAATATTATATTAATTCATTTGTAAAATTTAAGAATTAAAATATATCAAAATTTTAGAAAATGACGAATTTAATTTTGCGTGAAAGTTTAGATATTAAAAACCTACTTAACCCACGGATATATAATTGAGAAAATTTGAATCCGAGTAAAGGTGTCAAACTCTAATTTTGATTCACTTTGGAATGAAGTCATTGAAGACCAACATGCTTGTATGATGTCCCATTCTACGAAAGCCCACGAGCACTTGTCTTAGGCAAACAAATTGCAGCAGTACAACCTGTGTGCATACATAATTAATCCATCTACGTTGTTTGGTTGGTAATGGTCCCCTATTCCCCACTCTCCCAACTGCCCCGAAAGAGAAGAGAAAGAAGAAGAATCAATCACACACACATCACACTGTACTTTGACAAGAGAATAAAACAAATAATACTAACGGTATTTATCTTTCCACTAAACAAACCCTCTTGTGCCCATCATTTACTTACCCACTAATCACGATCATTTCAATTCCAACGCGTTTCTTTCTTATGTTACCACACCACATACACACTCACACGTATTGTGGGACCCACCATATATACTTCAAAATCATTTTTCTACCATATTCCTATATTTTTATTTCTTTATTTTGTGCTATGGATCATATACAATTCCAATGATACTACTACTAACTTTCAAGAACCCATTTTGAATCAATATATAATATATTCAAATGCTTCGTTCTTTGTTCTGTCCTAAAATCAAGCATAGTGGAACTAATGTTAATAATTGATTTAACTACTGTGGCTTCAAAGGACTATTTTGTTTGCCGTAGTAGTAGATTACGAAACACACAGGTATAAGCAACGTCATCATTTCTAACTTTTTTTTTAGGTTAAAATAATTTTTTTCCCAATTTTCGTTAAATTTTTCAAATAAGTCATAATTTTGGTTTTGTGTTCAAATAGGTTCCAATTTTCGTCAATTTTGTTCAATTTGGTCATTTTTTGTTAACACCGTTTAAATCATTAACGGTCATGAACAGTGACTGCCACGTGTCACTTCGTGGTTTTTTTTTTAACTTCTTTTTATTTTAATTTTTTTTTAATTTTTTTGAATTTTTTTAAATGTACACATGTCAACACAGTAGTGTGCCACGTGTCACTTCGTGGTTTTTTTGAATTTGTTTTATTTTTTTTAATTTTTTTTAATTTTTTTTAAATGTCCACGTGTCAACCCAGTCGCGTGTCACATGCCAAAGTCAATGTTCTATATTCAATTTGGTCCCTATATTTGTTATTTTTGTTCATATTAGTCCCAATTTTTGTTAACAATAACCAATTTGGTCCTTATCGAAGATGTGACCAAATTTAATTTTTATATCAAAGTTATAATGATGTGAATTTTAATATATTATATAAAAATATTTAATAAAAAATGTGAATTTTAATATAAAAATTA
>Ga0214544_1005813_pt1 | contig 23495 bp, 13 predicted proteins | sample CNSS3metaG_FD_160074 | JGI IMG/M metagenome (GOLD analysis project Ga0214544, IMG submission 160074) | Root nodule microbial communities from cowpea collected in UCLA plant growth center, Los Angeles, California, USA - CNSS3 | ecosystem: Host-associated > Plants > Roots > Nodule | place: USA...
TATTTTTTTTATATTTATTTATATAAATATATATATATATATATATATATATATATATATATATATATATATATATATATATATATATATATATATATATATATATATATATATTGTCTTTAGACGACCATGTCACAAATTCCTTTGTTTCACCATTTGATAAACATATGGGAATTTAACCTTGGCCCTATTCATGAAAGTTGCAATGTTTTGGTGGATTTTAAATTTCACGTTCAACTCTGCAGACAAATATAACTATGTAATCATGTATATGTTCTCCACAACTTTCTTATTTGTGTCTTTAAGATTTGATTGAAAAACCAAGCATATGTTGTCCTCACCTTTTCTTTTCTGGTTTGAAATATTGTTTCTGTATATCAAACAATTATGTTAATTGTAAGCAAGTAATGTCATTTGCTAAAAAGAAAAAGCACCGGTATGAATTCTAGCTACCAAAAAAAATGGAAAAAAAAGCCCTCAGTCAAATCTAAAATGATGAAATATTAACTTTGTCACTCCTAATTGGATATTACTTAGCATATTTGTTGGATCGAATACATATAAATACGATAATAAAAAAAAATGAAAGTAACTAAACAAGCGTTTTTATTTCAAAATTGACTTAGTATTTTTATTTCAAAAGTGACTTAGTATATACTTTAAATTTACATACTAGAAAATAAAAGATAAATATATTCTTTAGAGGTTTATTTTAAAATGGGAATTAAGGACATAATTAAATCTTAATTTTTTTTCAAATTAACATTAATTACAATTAATAAAGACAGAAAACTTAAATGCCTCAACTAATAGTGAAATTCAAATAAAATTAATAAAATTAATGTTTGTAAATTAAGACTATTATTTTTTATTATATTGAAAACAAAAATAAATTAATACTTATTATTAAAGTTAGCTGTCTACTCTAAAAATTTTATAAAAATCAAAATAAAAAAAACTTTATTGAAAACTAAAAGAAAAATATAAATAGTTATTAAAAACCTATACTTTTCTTTTTATAGATCCATACATGTTAGTGGAACATTTTTTCACTTATTTAATACTTAAAAACAAACTACAAAGAACAAAATTAAGATATACAAAATTTACAAATTTACCAAAAATAAAATATTATTTAGACGGGACAAAAACATTCTTAAACCTCAAAATCCCCCGAAGATTCGAATTCCGTTATCCTCTAACCAAGCCTCACACATACTCCTCTGCTTCGAATATGGCGCTCACTGCTCCTCTTGCTCACAACCCATTTCCAAAAATCCCAATAACACCCTTTCATGGCGAAGCTTTACCGTCTTCGTCATCCTTTATTGGCTCTCCGCTTACACTCTCGCGTTCTTTTTCCCTTTGTGGTTCGTCAATTGCAACTCTATTCATCCTTATTTCTTCAGAACCACAAATATATAAACTATTAAATGAAAAATATTCATCCTTATTCGAATGCTTTTGCGGTGTGTTGCAGGAAACCATTCACTCTCGAGAAAACAGTTCGTGGTTTTCGCGAAGAAGGTTTCGGGGCTGGAGGAGGCAATGAATATCAGAAGGTAACAATATTCTATACCGTGGTGGAATGATGCTATTGTTTTTATAGTATTTTAGCGGATTGAATTTGGACGTTTCAGTTCAAAAGGTAAGGTAATGATCTGGATTTGGAGAGCATGAGAGGGTTCAGAGTTTTTAATTTTTGTTTGGTGTTTTAGGTTTTAAATTGTTGTTGCGAGTGTGGCTGACAGAGTCCCCACTCGCAGCCTGACGTGGTGGCGCTGGTCACCACGAATGAAAATTCCAAAATGTATATTTAAAATTTGATTGGCTATGTGCATATTTGAGATTTTGGCTTTATAGGGGTCAGCAAACTGATTAATTATATTCTATTTATTACAAATGAAACTGAAAACCCTTTTGAAAGCTGGAGAGCTAAAATAGAATAACAAGTTATTGGATGTACTGGATGTTTAGTTGTTATTATGTGGAGTATACAATATTTGGGTAGTTAAATTCTTGAAATAGAACTTCTCCTCTATGGAGGTATTTGTTGTTAGAATAAAGGGTTGAGTTCAAGAGGGGGTGAATTGAACTATCATAGACTTTTCAAAAGCTTTAGAATAAAACTTTATTAGTCCAATTAATTTTAAGATTTAGTTGCTTTTACTAAACTTTTTCAGAACCAAGAACACTCAATAACAAGTATAATTCGCAAAAACAACAATAAAGAGAGAGGGAAAAACAAATGCACTGGTTTTTGTACTAGTTCACTTTATGCATGAGCTACATCTAGTTGTCCAGCCACACCAGCCAAGCTCACACCATGACAATGTATTGCAAACACACTACCAATACAAACAGTACAAGAAATAAACTCTTGAACCCCACAAGATTTAATTTCTAACCTAGTAACAGACCCCCTATTCCTGGATTGTGACTTGGAATCCCTATCTAGAAACAACAACACAAGACAAAAACCAAAATATACAATGAAAAAAATTCACTTGAAACACAACAAGCATAGTAGTAGAAGGAAATCGAGGTGAAATGCTATGTTTCTCTCTTACAATGAGAGAATGATCTTGAAAATCACACTAAGAAAGCTCCAAGAAACGTGTATTAGCCCAATAATAACTCTCTCAATAGTAGAAATGTAAGTTCAAAAGTCATGTTAAAAGGTTTTAGAATAAGAGAGCTACATAGATTTTAAACTGGCAATTTTAATATATTAAAATTGCATTTTAATACGTTAATTTCACTTACTAGTGAAGTTAATGGATTAAACTGAGCGGGTTTTAATATATTGGAATAGAGTAGCTCAAATTCATTTGAAAGCACAAACAAGATTAATTTATTAAAAACTTGTTTTAATAGATTAAAAAAGTCACCCACAATTACTTATGGAGTAATCTTAATCGATTAAAACAAATATCTAATCGATTAAAATGCTCTCTGAAATCAATTCAGACTCATATAAGACCATTTTAATAGATTACAAATATATTTTAATAAATCAAAAGCTTCCTATCTCCAAGATAAGTTCTAAAATGAGTTAAAATAGCTTTCTAATAATAATTGTAAGATCAAACTACTCAAAAAGAGAAACTTAAATACAGTCCTAATCAACACAACACGCTCCCTAAACACATCTAAGTCTTCAATCTTCAAGGAAAGTTGGATTCATCAAATCTTGCTCAGCAGGACCAACATTTGATAGTCCGAATTTGTATTTTATTTATTGTAGGTTGAATTGTAATTGCATGGTATGCTGTAAATGAGAAATACAATTGTTTAGATATCTTCCTTTTATGAAAAAAATTTAGAGATATCAATGTTGTACATTTTTTTCCTTTGGTCTTTCTCATAAGTGCTTCATGTCTAGTAAGTGTTCTCTCATTTAGGTCTTAGAATCTAAGGAATAGATATCAAATCATCTATTTATTCTTTCCTCCCTTTCTTCTTTGATAAGCAATATAAAAGTGTTTTGTTCTGAAAAAAGGTTTTTGAACTTCTTTACTCTTGCATTTGCATTTTGATTTCCAAAAAAAGGGTTTATTTCTATTTAGAAGTAGAAAAAGTTGATGCAACTTTATTAAAGATTCTTACTTGTTGTTTGGTCGTATGAAGAGAGCGTGAACTTCGAGTTGTGACAAAGTTCAAGAAAAGGCCTCCATTAAAGCGCGGGCGAGTGTCTCCAGGTCTCCCTGTCCCTGATCACATACTAAGTCCTCCTTATGTTGGTACAAATATACTTCCAGAAATTGCAAGTGAGCATCAAATTCATGATTCTGAAGGCATAGCTAAAATGAGGGCTGCATGTGAGCTTGCAGCACGTGTGTTAAACCATGCAGGAACTTTGGTTAGGGTAAAGTTTCCTGCTTCAAGCATACTTCCTAAGTCATTTATTTACCTGTTGGATGCTTTCTCAGTGGTCATTGATAATTTTTTAATTATTCTCTTTCATTTCTGCTTTTCTAGACAAATTTCTTAGTATAGTACCTTTACCATGTGTTGGGATTTGTTTTATTAGATTTGATATGAGGGGCATTGGCTGTGTTTTCTTCTTACACTTAGACACTGGTGGTGATCATCAAAAGTACTTTTTCTCCCTATGTCGGAATTAGTGACCAATTATTAATGACTTTTGGTTAATAGAGATAGTTGTCTAGTTAGTGTGAAAGACCAGTGGGTGAATTTGGTGGCATATGTTTTTGTTTATCTTGATGGTAGGTCATGGGTGAAAATGGTAACTAGCAATTTGGAGATGATGGAAGTTTCAATGGTGGTCGCTGCAAAATGACTGCTATTTTTTCAAATTTAACCTGCTTTTGGCAAGTGAATCAATCATTCACAATGAAAATTAGTTTTCAGGGATCTCTTTAAGGGTTATTTTGTAAACCAGTTGCTTCTTGCAAACTGATAAGTTTTAATCCACATTTTGTTTATTTTTCTATTGACAGTGGAATGAAGAAGTTTTGAAATTTCATTGAGGTAGTCAAAATTGAGTTTTTGGTTGGGATTATGAGGGCTTACAAAATCATAAATTGTGGGATTGTAATACAGATGATACACCCAACTCCTACATAAATATTACATATGTACCCGTATGAATAATATAAATAATTGAAAAGATTAAGGGACAGGTCACACTTTAAAAGACTTGGTCAAACTTAGGTGCAACATAAACCATCGGAAAGAAAGCTTGTCAACCTAGTCATAACGCATGAGTGATAAACAAAACTTAAATACCTATTTACATCTAAGTATCCTAAACAAAAAAAATTATCAAATACCAACTATCAAGTTCAAGACAAGGAAAGCGTTGATAGCTCAATCTTCCACAATCTCATAAGCAAGGTGGGAATGACAAATATCTATCCCTCAATTTAAGGGGATGTGTTAGAATATATGTATATATTTATTGTACAATAAATATAAGATTATTTGAAATCCATAAAATTAAGGGATTGGGATAAAGGAGTTATTTGGTAGATTTGCTCGTGATTTAGGATTTTTATTTCAGGAGATTTATTTCCCTAATTAGGATATTTTTTCCTTCTTAAATACCTATGTATTATTCTTCAAATAATCAAGAAAATTATTTCCCAATTATTGTTCTCTGCCTACTTTGTTTTGTAACACATAGGACTCACTTATCTGTAAGATGCACCAACCATAAGCAATGTTAAAAGTTTGGTCAATTAAAGGACACTTTTTGGCAGTGAATGTTTATAGCTTATTTAAAACTGTAATGGGCTTTTTGTCCACAACATTCATTAAATTTTATTTATTACCCAATGTTTTATATTTTGGGTTTGGTAATTGGTATGATAATCTACTTTGACCTGCTATTTTAATCTAACTTAATCTTAGTTTAAACTGTCAGCCTTCTATAACAACTAATGAGATTGATAAAGAAGTACACCAGATGATAATTGATGCTGGTGCTTATCCCTCTCCCCTTGGCTATGGTGGATTTCCGAAAAGTGTGTGCACATCAGTTAATGAGTGCATGTGCCATGGAATACCTGATTCTCGACAGTTACAGGTTTGTCAAACCTATATTATTATTATTATTATTTCTAACTTTCCCTTTTGCATCCATTCTTTTCATAACTACTGATATTCGTCACTTTTTGCAGAATGGTGATATTATTAACATTGATGTGACAGTCTACCTGGATGTATGCTTCTTTCTTTCTAAAATTTTATTTAGTTGTAAGTATAGGTGTTATGATGATGTTTGTTATTTACACAACTATTTGGAGTTTTATTATAAATTACATTTTCATCCTCCTAGAATTCTCTTTCATCCTTTTCCCGTCTTTTGTATTATTATTGGTGCATGCAGCTAGAATGTTTAGTTATTAGGGTTGCTCTTGTACATGAAGTTGGTTTTAGCTTATTTATATTAATTTCTTCCCATGCAAACACCCTTTGATAGGAAGGAAAATATTCCTTGATTATGGATAAACATGCATCGGAAGTGTTGACTAAAGCTAAAATAAGCATCTTGTTGATAATGATTATTGTTGGAGATCTCACACTGACTATAGTACAACCAAATTGTAATTTATAGATGAGTGCAAACGTCAACTTACAAGCTAGTTTTGTAAGGTTGAGTCATATTTAATGTTCACTTTCTAAATTTAATTAGATCCTGTTCTGGCAAGATTTATTAGGCCTATCATGCCACCCACTATTAGATCCTCTATTTCCATGTTTGAGATGTCTAATCCGTAGTGTGAGAGATGGGTGTTGGAGATTGCACACCAACTAGAGACATGACCAAATTATAATATATAGGTGAGTGAAAATTTCACCTTAGAAGGTGTTTTCTTGTGAGGTTGAGTTAGACATAAAGTCTACTTTCAAAGAATTATCAACAAGGAAGCATGGTTAGTTTTCTTACATGAATAATAGGAGTTCATGGTTTTTATAGGCTAAAAACAACCTCCCTTATTGGAGTACTTGGTGTAAAGTTTTTAATAAAAGTTAAGGGGATTAGTGTAGGCATAGAAGAAAGAAGAGTATTGTATCCAATCTAAAACCTTCATTGTGTTTGATAAAATTCATTCTTCTAAGTAGAGTAAGCCCATTCAGGTCTATAGTCTTAGGCCCAAGAATAAAAAGCAGGATTCATTGTTTAGAGGTATAGTTGTTAGAGTTTAGTTAGTAGAGGAGGGATATTAGGGGAATGTTTCATTTTGTAAGAGACGAGTGGGGTTGGGTATACTTTCCCTTTGTGAAAATGTTAAGATCATCCTGAGGAATCTATTAGTGGATATTTGGTTCAAATAGATTCCTCTCTTGCTTGGGAAAGCTTTGCTCACTGAAAACTTGCCTTCCATTCTCTCAAATTTGTTATTTTGTTTTTCTAAGTGCAAATGTCTGTCATACATTATCTATTGTTGGAGATCTCACATCGGCTAGAATAAAGCCAATTTAAATATATAAGTATAGACAATCCTCACCTTACAAGCTGCTTTGTGAAGATGAGTTAGGTTTGAACTCTTTTTCTAATATTGTATGTGTTAGGTTTCTTGATTGAAAGAACCTAATACTTGTGGTTTACAAACCCAAAAACACAAGTGACACACACACACACAACACTGAATATGCTTCCTTTATCTCATCACTACCAAAAGACAAGAAAACAATCAAAGGAAACTGTTTCTCTTCACATAGGATACTACTAATCCTGTCCACCTTGTCAAACATGCAAAAGCATGAACACTCTATAAAGCCCAACCATACCTATATATAGTCTTCCCATTAAGAAGACTATAACATCCAAACCTCCTAACCAACCAACTAACTATTTGTTTTCCTTTTCCTTACATAAACATTTAATTTCCTAATAGTACTATAACCTATCATAGCGATATTTGTTGGGTCTATCATGTCACCTACTATTGGGTCACTATTGAATCACTCATAAATATCTACGCACGAGAAGTTGATGCTTCGGCATCAGGGGAGTATGTTGGAGATCTCACATTGATACATATAAGGCTAACTAAAATATATAAGTAGGGAAAATCCTCACCTTACAAGCCGATTTTGTGAGGATGTTAGGCTTAAAGTCACTTTCTAATAAAAACCAAGTACTTCTCCATATATAGTCTGTCCTAGAAGTAAGAAATTTTCTACACCATATGGAAGTCTTATAATGGGAGTAGGACTGGAGAGGTCTAAATAAGCCCATTCATAACCTTAAGAAGTGTCCTTCATGTCCCTAAATTGTCCACTAATCTTATTTTTGTATGAAAACTCACAGAAGATCTTTTATGTAATAAGTTGTTTTCCATAACAACTCTTGTATTTGATCGGACAAGAACTTGGGGACAATAATTGGACATGTTAGAGAATGAATAGACCTTTACTACATGGAGGATCCTAATCAGCCTATCAATGGCCACTCCCTCATATCTGACTCCATCATGACCAATGAGGAGAAAGCTCAACTATACCATTGTTGATTGATACATCCTTTATTTCAAGTTGTAAAATCTATTTTCCCTTCACTATTTAAGAATTTAACAAGTGGACTTTAAGACTAAAGATTAAAGCAATTGTAATGCATTGAAGTACGTGAAATGTGAACTTGGAAAGCTATAAACTGAGAATTTCAACCCATTATTAAAGCTATTAAAGCTGTTAAACATCTATGGAAGAATCCAACGCATCAAGTTTCAGCTCAATTGAATATCTATGGAAGAAGTTATGAGCCAAACAATCAGTGAAGGTCAAAGCATGAATAATTTGAGTTTTAGCTGAAAGACATGTATCTTAAACTATATTTACTACAACTCTTAAATTTCCTAGAAATTGCAAAACCAAGCTAAACATGAAAGAATAATGAAATAAATATCCTAAGGAAATGCAATAATCCACAAAATGAGAGCATGAAAGTTGGGTTAACAATAATCCATGAGTCATCATGCGTCAACACACTTCAACAAAATGGGATTGCTAAAAGAAAAAAGGTCACTTACTAGAACTAACTGGAGCTCTACTTTTTCAATATCATGTTTCTAAGAAATTTCGGGGGCAAGCTCTTCTTACTGCCAGTTATCCCATCAATGGATTGCCCTCTAAAATCTTAAGACTTAAGAGTCCCATGGAAGTCCAATCCTCGTTGTACCCATACATGGACCCTCCAATAAACCCCAACCTAGATTATGTGGGTGTATATCCTTTGTGCATGTTCATAGTAATGGAAGGGGAACTTTGGATACTAGGGCTATCAAATTTGTTTTTTCTTCGATACTCAACCACACAAAAGGGATATAGAAGTTATCACCCACCACCAAAAAATTGTGTCATGAGATGTCACCTTCATTGAAGAAGAGAACTACTTCAAGCAACTTCATCTTCAGGAGAGAATTTAAGAGAGGAAGATGAGCCTCTTAAGCTTCCAAATGTGACATTTGAACTTGCACCTGAACCTTCCCTTATCTAGCGGGTTTTGTAGAGGTGAGTTAAGCTTAAAGTCCACTTGTTAATATGGTATTAGAGCTTATCCTAGCGATATTTATTGGGGTATCGGTTCGCTATCAGAGTACCCACAAATTTCTAGTCCGACCCACGAGATGTTCATGGCTTGGCATGAGGGGTGTTAGACATTAGTAATTTTTGTTAGAATAAAGTCTTATATAGAATTTATTGTAAAGGTGTTGAGTGCTTTGTGCTATACCAAGTTTCTAGATATATCTTTTCAGATTCTCTTCTCATCTCTTTCATAAATTGTATTTGATGTATGCAAAATTATTGTAAGTATGTGATACTTAGAGAGGGAATTCACACTCAAATTCATTATCTATTCTTTTATATATCTCACGTTGGTATCAAATCAAATCCTATTCTAGCAAGGTTTGTTGAGCCTATTGTGCTACCCACTATAGGGCTGTTAGATGTATTTGCTTCAGAGTGAGAGGGTGTGTTAGAGATTCCACATGAATTATAAATAAGGCCAAATTACAATATATAAATGATGATATTTCTCACCTTACAAGCTGGTTTTCTACGTATCAATTATGCTTAAACTCACTTTCTAATATTTTTGTACAGTGTTATTAAATTTCGGCCATGGCGGTGCTATGGCGGAAACCGGTAACGGTTTCCCAGCCTTCCGCCACAACAAGGCGGAGGCGAATCGGTTTTTTCATGGCGGCCCATGGCGGCCACTTTTTGCATGGCGGGTGGCGGTGGTGTAGCGGTTGTGGCGAAAAATTCGGACCCAAAAGCAAAAACCATGATCGGGAAGAGAAGGGAAGAATGGTGAAGAATGGCAGCAGAAGAATGGCAGTGGCACATACAAGTTATATGCTCCAGATTGAATAGTATTAGAATAAATAGTCTTAAGTAAAATTTATTGTAAAGGTGCTGTGTGCTTCGTGCTAGACCTAGTTCCAACTATATCTTTTCAAATTCTCTTATCTTTCCTCTCATACATTGTATCTGATATATCCAAAGTTATATAAATATGAGATTCTAAGAGAGGGAAATTTACATTCTCAAATTCATTATCTACTCTTATATTTCTGAAGTCTTTTCTTGAGAGAGCTTGCCCATTTGGGGTATGAGTACGAGAATGACACCTCAATAGCTCAACATTGTTGAATCTCACTTTTCAAGGAAGCCACTTAGGGGTCTGCAACAACCATTCATGCTATGTTTCTGGGTTTCAGCTTTGAGGACAACGCTAATTCTGTTGGACAGGTCTATAGTTGTAAGCCTAAAAACAATTAGTAGAGCAGTATTTTAAGAATGGTAGATTAAGGGGAGTGGGGTTGGTCTTTTCCCTTTGGGGGAATGTTGACATCATTCTTGGGATCTGTTGCTGGATGTTGAGTGAGGAGAAATGTTTTTGTTGAGTTGCCAGTAGATATTGTAGTTATTACAGGTGTGGTACTCTAAGATACTATAAATCATTGTAATCTTTACTCTAGGGGGTAGAGTTCTCTGTATATATCTTCTTGAATTGATTTACGTTGAATTAGTTCAATAAAGATCTTTTTCCTCTGATAGCTAACTCCTTTTCAAGTGTGGATATTTGGAGCAAAGTGATTCCTCTATCGCCAGGGAGAGCTCTGCTATCTGGAAACTTGGCTTCCTTTCTCTTAATTCTTTTATTTTCATTCTGTGATTGCAGGTACCTCTAATATATATTGTATCATTGTTAGTGTAATTTACACTTTTGTTTATAACGTGGTTAAAAAGCTAGGTAGACACTGAGGGAGTAGGAATTTATTACCATGTTCCTGTAAAAAGGTATTCATGTTATTCGTGGTTGTAATTTCGCATGATAATTTAGGCTCATTAAATTTTATTTTTTGAATTTATTTTATGTTCAGTATGGTAGTTTACGTTGTTTTGTCAAACAGATTATCTGTGTGGTTTAGTTTATTGGAATTTGGATGTTGGTTACCTATATTCTTTCTATGATGTTTACTGCTTTTAGTGTTAATGATTAATGTAATGAAAGCCCTTCTATGGTTATATGAAATTAATACCCTTCTATATGCAATAGGGATATCATGGAGACACATCAAAAACATTTTTTTGTGGGGAAGTCAGCGATGAACTGAAAACTTTTGTCAAGGTAACTAATTATCCGTTGATTATGGGAGAAAATAAAGTTTGTTGTATTACTAATTTTACTGTGATAGTATGGGCAACACTATTATTCACCATATATCACTTTCTTTATCTGTTTGTTTTTTTTCATCAATAGAATTATACTTCATTTATTTAAATCTTTCGTTGAGTAGATGATTTATGTGTTGGAAGGTAACTGAAGAGTGTTTGGAGAAGGGAATAGCTGCGTGCAGGGATGGTGCTCTTTTTAGGAAAATTGGAAAGAAAATCAGGTAAATTATTCATCATATTGGAAAAAACACCTACAAGCATGATAACCAAAATCATGAGTCAACCTGCAAACTCAAATGAGTTTCCATTCTTCACCATTGAAATGGTTAACTCATTTTTCAGTAAGCTCGGGCAAACTCGTCTAAAATCATGAGTCTACTACATAACTTTGACCTTGAAGAATATGGTTTGGGAGATGTACAAAAGCAATGGTTTCCTTAAAACCGAAGACTGAATTCAAGAGGGGGATTCAATTGAACTATCACTAACTTTTGAAATAGTATGTCCCATTTTTAATTAATTGATTGATTTCACATAATGTGGATAAGCTTTTGGCAAAAGTTAGAGAGTAATTTGAATATTTCTTAAGATGCAACATATATGTCGAGTGATAGGCGATATGACAAGTGTATGGAGAGAGAGATACACCAAGATTTATATTGGTTCACTCTTAAAGAGAGTTATATTATATCCAAACTAAGCCAATCCACTAATCTTTCAAGATGTTACTGTCTCTAAAAAACAAGAAAAACACCTAAGGACTTAGATCTTAAACCCTACAAGACTTTAGGTCGACCTGGTTGTGAAACCCTATCACAAGATCAGCTTGGAAGCCCTATCCAAGCAGACAACCAGAGATGAAAACTAAGCAATACAAGAACAAGATCACCTGTAAAAAGATTGAGCACAATGTACAAGAAAGATTAAGGTGATCGCACAAAGTGTCCTTCTTGAATCATAGACTTTAATCACAAGAAGAAAGCAAGACAACTCCAAGAAGTGTTGCTAATCTCAAGTCAAGGTCTTTATCGAATATAAAGTTTTTTCTAAGTGAATGAAATTGGTTTGGTGTAATTTTGTTAAGAAAGGAGATATATAGGAAAACTTGATGGTTTTAATAGATTAAAATTGAACTTAGATTCAAGATGTATGGGTTTTAATATGTTAAAATAATATTTTAATATGTTAAAATCACTGAAGTATTAGTTTTAAATGATTTTATTGCATTAAACTCATTTTAATCGATTACAATAGAGCCAAGTAAACAACATTTTTCTTTTTAAGTGATTTAACGATTCAAATGTTCTTTATTTTTTCTAGAAAATCTAAGAACATTTCAATAGATTAAAACACATTTTAATCTATTAAAATGTAACTAAACCACACTGATCAGAACATAACCAATGGCTTTCTAACTTATATAACGATTGGATCAAGATAGAAGGACTTGGAACAAATTAAAATCTTAAAAAACACTAAACAAACCATCTCAAATTTAGAAAGAGTAATATATTTCTTCTATATTTCAACAACGAGGCCATTATAACGATAAAAACATGTGTCTACTTGTTATTTTAGCAATTAGAGAGCTAATTCTAAGGAAACAAATCCCCATATGGGATCGTTTTTAAGTACATAATCATGTTATTAATAGCAAGATACACTTATAAATAATGAAATCATAACACGAATAAAATAAAAAACTTCCTAAGCAACACTATCTCTCAAGCTGGTTAGTGTTCTTCATTTCCCTCTTGAATATAATTCTTTCAAAGTTAATGCATTACAACCTTTTTGGGAGTATGTTTGCAAGTTGATTTTGAGTAGACACATGGCATGAAAATCAAGCCACTATTTTGCTGTTCCTTGATAAAATGTTTGTCCGACATAATATGTTTAGTTCTATCATGTTGCACTAGGTTGTCGATTATACTACTTGTAGATTTAGTATCACAATATAATCTCATTTGTTCATTCTACTTTATCTTTAGGTCTTCCAATATAGTCTTCAACCATAGAAGTTCACATATTCCTTAGGCCACTAGTCAAATTATACTTCAGTGCTTGATCTGACTACTGCATTATGTTTTTTGGTCCCCTAAGTTCCACAACTGACCTTACACAGTCTGCATTCATATGTGCAACCCTTGGCCCTAAGCGAAACAAGCGTGTATGTTTTGAAGCATATACGAATGCATATTATGTGGGCCAATTGTGGATAGGAGATCAATTATTTGATACTAAACCTTCCTTGGTGGAAACCTAGTGACTTAGAAAACTGAAAAACAAAATGTAGTAGCTAGATCAAGTGTTGAAGCAAAATTTCGAGTAATATCCCAAGGAATACGTGAATTTCTATGGCTGAAGATTGTATTAAAAGACTTGAAAATAAATTGGGACGAACATTGAGGTGGACAAACATTTTATTAAGGAAAAATTAGATAATGACTTGATTAGTATCTCGTGTGTCCACTCAAGATCTTTTGTAGGTTTTTGTATAGAATTCATGTTGTAAGTTCCACTTCAACTAAAGATAAAACCAATTTAGAGTATATATGTAGGTGCAAACCTCTCTTTATAAGCCGATTTTGTGGGGTTAAGTTAGACTTAAAACTACTTCTTAACATGGTATCAGAGTTCGGTTCCAATCCTGAAACTTGTGGGTTTTGTCACCCTTTTCAAACCAAAGATCTTGGCAAACTCAGATATTTCTTGGGTATTGAAGTGGCACAATCTAACGATGGTGTTGTTATATCTCAAAGGAAGAAAGCATTGGATTTTTTGGAGGAAACTGGATTGATGAATTCAGGGGGAGCCTATGTTAGATCCAGAGTAGTATAGAAGATTAGTTGAGCAATTGAATTATCTTTGACTTACTCGTCCTGACATTTCCTTTTTAGCCAGTATGATAAGCCAATTTCTTAATTCCCCATGTGAAGATCATTGGAATGCATTCATTCATATATTAAAGTACATTAAAGGATTTCCTAGAAAGGGTTGTTATATGGTTTCGTTAACCATAAGAGTTGTTTGTTTTTCAGATGCTAATTACGTTGAATTTCTTTTTGATAGAAGATGTACATTTGGATATTGTGTCTCCATTGGTGGTAACTTGATTTCTTGGAAAAGCAAGAAGCAAAGTGTTGTGGCAAGATCTAGTGCATAAACAGAATATAGAGCTATGGCCTCATCCACCTGAGTTTGTTTGACTTAAGCAAATTCTTAGAGAATTACAATTTGGAGACGTCACTCAAATGACACTTATATGTGACAATCAAGTTGTTTTTCATATTAGTTCTAATGTTGTCATTCATGAGAGGACTAAACACATTAAGATTGACTATCATTTCATTCGAGAGAAGATTGTATCTAGAGACATCAAGATCAAGACTGAATTTGTTAACTCAAGTAATCAATTAGCAAATATTTTCACTAAGTCTTTACGGGGACCGATGATTATATTTGTAACATGCTTGGTACATACGATTTGTATGCACCAATTTGAGGGGGAGTGTTAGATAAATTAGATTATTAGATATCCTAGATAGATATCTTATCTTTATCTTTTATTTTTCACCACTTTGTTTTTATTCTTTATTTGTATTTTGGGCTTAGCCCATATTTCCTTTATTATAAATACAATACTCTATGTGTATTCTCTACACAAGGGAAATCAACCCCAAACCTATTTTCATTATATTTAACATGGTATCAGAGGCATGAGTTAAAGCCTATCCTAGCGAAATTTGTGTTTGTTGGACATATCGTTCCACCCGTTATTAGATCATTATCAGACCACTGATTAATGTCTAGTGCCATGCACGAGATGTATATACCTTGGTGTAAGAAGGACGTGTTTAAAGTCTCACATTGACTAGAGATAAGGCCAATTTAGAGTATATATGGGAGTAAACCTTACCTTACAAACCGATTTTGTGGGCTTGAGTTAGGCTTGAAGTTCACTTCTTAACAAATCAAATTAGTGGGCAATTTAGGGACATGCGAGACACTTCTTGGGGTTATGATAGGCTTATTTGGAGCTTTCATTGTCCTGCTACTATTGTAAGATTCCCGGCTCCTATGGAAAATTTCTTATTATTTAGGGTAATGGCTCCACAATCTAGTATCCAATAGTGAGTAAAAAGTTGAATTAAAGCATTAAAACCAAAAGAAAATAGAAACTTACCAGAATATTTGAAAAGCTAGTACTTGTGAGCTTCTCCAATTTACTAGGGAATGATTTTACCCTTTCTATGTCTTCATGTTTTTGTTGGACAGAGGCAGTTTTATCACCTTGTTTATTATCAATGAGTGCTTTGCCTTGCCTTACCCATCTTTTGGGGTCTCTTTTATGCTCCCATTCTCTACTTTGGCTTCCTTTTTGTCCCCATTCTTTGCTTGGGGTCTTCCATGTAATTCTCATTGCGTCTTCCTTGTGTGACATGGCTTGTTGCAATATGTGCAACAAACCTTCTCATGCTCTTTCTCCAAATTTGGAACCCAACTTTTTCTGTAATGAGAAGTAATTGGTGTTCTTCTTTCAACTATCATTGTTGAGTTTTCAGTAGTTGGAGTAACTAACATCAATCCTCTCCTGCTTTCTTCACTCTGGATAATGGTTACCACTTTAATAATCCCTATAGCCTTCTCTTTTCCTAATGTTTGGACTCGAACATGATCATATTCAGGATTCAAGCTTCTGAAAAACTCATAGACTCTATCTTGTCCAACATACTCTTTTAGGATTGCTAAGTCTTCTGAACACTATGCTTTTATAACTCTATAGTGATCCAATTCTATCCGTAGAGACTTAAATTGATTGTCTTACTTTGTAATTTGATTTGCTTCCCTTTTCAGGAGCCATAGTTTTTACCCTTGTATCATAAATTTGGGCAGCATCCTTGGCCTTAGAATAGCTTTGTTCTACTTCCTCCAAAATTTCCTTTGTCGATCCAAAGAACATGCATGTATCACTAATTTATGTAACCATTGACATCATTTTCATCAGGTGCTTTATTATTTAGGTGTCTGACCTTGCCTTTTCGTGTTAGGATGCAATAAGTTCAAACCATTTGAGATAATTTTTTCCGTTTCATCGGTAAGCAAAATAAACATTTTTGCAATTTTTCAGTAGTCCGGAATCTGTCCCTAATTTCCATTCCAAAATTCACAAACTCAGCCATACAATAGGATTATGTAGCACTAAAAGTGGTAATCAGGATAAGATGTGCAACAATGAAGGCAGCTTTTTGGATTGATAAACACGGTCAAAGACTCCGAAAGATATGGAACTCTGATAGTATCTCAAATTCAGAAAGAATAATATATTTCTTCGATATTTCAATAATGAGGCTATTGGACCTACAAATACATGTGTTTGCTAGTTAGTTTAGGAAATAACTAATTCTAAGGAAACAAAGGCATGTAATGATGGGATTGTTTTTAAATATGTAATGCTAGTATTAATATCACGATACATATGTAATAAAGAATAAAGTTATAGCAAGGATAAAATAAAAACTTCCTAAAATACATAATGAGCACCACAATTTTGACAAACAACATGAACACATTATTGGTTCAAGATCTCCAACACTTCATCTTCCATTCTTCATTTGGTTTTGTCTCAAACAATATCTAGGAGGGTGGATACTTCACTCTTATGTCATCACTTAGAATATAAACAAAGCTAAAAAGAATATACTTTATTTATTAAACACTCTGTTAGAGATAAACTTACACTACTATTGATCTATGTGGATGACATGATTATTACAGAAGATTGTAAAACAAATAAATTGACTTTAAAGAAAAACTTGGCGTACTGTTTTGAAATGAAAGACTAAGGAAAATAATTATTTCCTTGGAATAAAGGTCGCTTATCTAGAGAAGGGGATTTTAATCTTCATAAGCCAATACTTACTCGAACTTCTCAAAGAAATATGAAAGCGGGAATGTAAAACCTCCAGTAAAAATATCATAGAATTGTGTTCAGATATTTTTGGAAGTTTTAGATTTTATTCTGTCAATATATTTTAGGAAGCTTAAGATTTTATTCCTATTGATTTTAGTTTTGTATATTGGTTGTATCCTATTTTGAACAACTTAAATACAATTCTAATAGAAATCAAACACATGGAAGTCCGTAATAATTGAGTATTTCGAAATGTATAAATTATGATTTAGATTTACGAGAAAGAATAAATAATTTATAGTGTTGTTTAAATAGAGACTATATTTAAATATTTGACCAGTGTTATTGCATAATAATAACTGGTAAAAGTTCTTGCATTTAGGATAACCATTCTAGTTCAAAGACACACGTACATATGCCACATATGCCTTTGAATTTTCTACTTTCATTTGAAGTTAAAGTTGTTATTTATGCATTTTTCTTATTTTGTAGTTTCTTAATATAATAATTGTGTATGTTAATTGATGATACAATCTGTAATTGATGGCTTATATATATTTTGAAGCATTTTCTTTTCTTTTGAAAAATGATCTCAGTGAGCATGCTGAAAAATATGGCTATGGTGTAGTGGAGCGTTTTGTTGGACATGGTGTGGGAAGAGTGTTCCATTCAGAACCAATTATTTTACACAATCGTAAGTGACCAGTTAACTTGCATAATTTCTTCATCGTTTTGATTTTCAAACATAACATTACTGTCTAAAAATAGTTCTACATTAAACTGCAATATTTATTTCTTGGTTGGTTAAAATATGTTTTTAGGTCCTAAAATATTTAGGTCACTTTTTCTTTTAATATTCCAAATAAAAAATTCCTTTTCATATTCCTTAAATTTATAAAAATGCTTTTTCTAGGTCATTTTATTTTAGTCCCCCAAATGTAAAAGTTTTTTTTAGTCCCCAAGATTGAAAATTAAAATGAATTAACAGTTCTAATTCTATATTGAATTTGAAACTTTGTTTCATTCAACTCCATTAGGCAAAACATTAACGGACAGAAAATTAGAAAAAGGAATCAATCCATTACATTATGTCAAACTTTTAATGTTATATGAATATGTTTAACCGACTAACAATATGTTTTCTAACCAATTTTTTGGATAAATTGTTGTTCTAAATAGCATATTATTTGAATAAAAATATTCTCAATATCTCCGTAGTAATTAGGAAATATTCATTTTAACGTATTTTTATTTCTTTATTTAAAAGTGTTAGCAAGTGGATTTTAAGCCTAACTCAACTTTACAAAATTGGCTTGTAAGGTGATTGTTTATTAGTTTTATTATTGATTGCTTATTAGTTTTATTAACGATTGTACTCATGTAAGATGGATGCACATAATAAAAAGTAAATAGAAGGTATATGATTTATATACACCAGCTTAAAGGGGAGCGTTTAATATGGTTAAAATATTATTAGATATTATTAGTTATAAGATTTTATTTCAGTTTTACATGAAAAAGGCTTAGGCTCGTCTCTTTGTATTTTTCCTATTTATAAATGTATAACCTTATGTGCTCAATATACATTATAGATTCATCCTATGTCGCTTTCCCTTTTATTTTAACACTAAGGAAACAAATCTATGTATTATGGGATAGTTTTAAGAGTTAAATATGTCTTTAGTCCCTGAACTTTGACGCAAAATTGGAATTTGTCTTTGTTTGAAATTTTGATATATTTTGGTCTCCAAATTTTAAAAATGAATGGATATAGTTCTTTAAAGTTTAGGAAACAAAATATATCAAAGTTTCGGATGAACGAATTCTAATTGGGACAAGAAACATATTTAACCTTAATTTTAAATACATAATCCTAGAATTAATGCTAATATACACTTATAATAAAGAATAAAATTATAGCAAGGATAAAATAAAAAACTTACTAAAATACATAATGAGCAACATGGCTTTGATAGAATATAATGAAATCTCCTATATATGTAATTAAAAATATACAAGGAAATATTATCTATAGCATAAATCAAAGAAGATGCTTTAATTAGTTTATAGAGACCAAAATGTATCAAAGTTTCGGATGAATGAATTCCAATTTTACGTTAGTTTAGGAACAAAAAACATATTTAACCCTAATTTTGAATATATAATCCTAGAAATACATAATGAGTAACATCGACAGAGCTTCAATAGGGCAGGGGGCGGCACCTCCCACCCCACAATTTTTAATTCTTTTATATTACTTTACACTGAAATATTTGTTTAATAGTTAACATTATTTTTTATCACATGTTCCTTATATTCATTTTTTATGAATATGGAAGAAAAATGATTGTACACATGTTTTTTCATTACTGTCTTTTAATTAAGATTTGATTCTCATTGATTTTTATTTTAGTAACTCTTAATTTTTTATTTTTTTATTAAATTATGATAAATGTTAGATATTGTTTGATATTATTAAGATATTGTTAGATATTGATAACAACAATATCAAACAATATCTTCTATTTAATCTTTTTATTTTCAGTTACTCTTTTTACTTGTACCTCTCTCTATTATAAATAGATTACTCTATGTATGGTTTATACACAAGGAAGATTAATCTCAATCCCTATTTTCTTTATTCTCAACATGGTATCTAGAGCTTAATGGGTATCTTTTCTTTTCGTCGTTGTTGCCTCGGCCTCTACCGTCGCCACTGGAGCTGCCACCTCTGCCAGACCTCCGCCAGACCGCCGCCGCCGCCACCGCCGGACCTTTGTTGGACCCCACCGGACCACCGCCGGACCTCCGTTGTCGGAGTGCCAATTCTGACCGGCAACCTTGAAGCCGTGCCTCCTCCATGGCGTACTCCGCTGCCTCTTCCCATTCTGAAAACTCTTCTGGTGTGTCTGACCCGTCCATCTACACTAACTATGTTAATGTACACTTATCCATTGACAAGTTAACTGGCCATAATTATGCCACATGGTCATCAGACGTCCGATTATGGCTTAAGAGTCAGAGGTATCTTGATCATCTTGTCCCGAAAGCACCTACTCTCACTCCTACTGAGAACGACCGTTGGGAAACCATTGATGTTCAATTATGTGTGGTTCTCAAGGGTACTTTTGATCCTTCGTTAAAGCAACTTTTTCGTTCCTACGAAACATGTGCTCAAATCTGGGAGCATGCCAAGTTATTATACACCAATGATACTCAACATCTCTATGGTGTCTGTTCTAAATTTGCAACGCTTATTTCCTCTAAACATCAAGACTCTATGACTGATTATATGGGCAAAAGTCATGCTCTATTTCATGAATTCAATGAATTATTGTCTCCTTCCCCTGACCCTGCCACGGAGATCGAACGCTCAAATTCTTCATTCTCGGAGCATTACACGGGCTTGCTGATAAAAATTCACATATTCGTGATCAAATTTTGGGTTCCCCGGTTGTCCCCACCTTAACTTCAACCTGCTATACTCTTTTGCGTGTACTAGAACAACCTAACACTGATACACCTGCTTCTGTTGATGATTCTTCTGCATTGGTATCTCACCGCGATGACTGGACTCGTCCTCGCAAACAGGGAAAAGGGCGTCCTAAGTGTGAACATTGTGGCAAGCTCGGTCACAAGATTGACAAGTGTTATGCATTACATGAGTGTGAACATTGTGGCAAGCCATCTCACAAGATTGACAGGTGTTATGCATTGCATGGACGTCCTCCTCACTCTGCTGTAGCTGTTCAGACCAAGCTTTCCCCACCTTCCTCTACTGGGGATCCTCCTTCTGTTTCACCTGATACACCTGCTATGTTCAACAAATTTCTCAAATGGTATAAAGATCATGAGTCTTCTAGTTCCATTGCATCTATCGCTCACACAGGTACATCTTTTGTTGGTCTTATTCAATCTTCTTCTCTTGGTCCTTGAATGTTTGATTCAGGAGCCACTGATCATATTACTGGTAACAAATCTTTGTTCTCTTCTTTATCCTCTCCTAATCATTTACCTTATGTTACACTGGCTGATGGTTCTAGAGTCTTATCTCATGGTGTTGACACTGTTAAACTTTTCTCTTCTTTAACTATTGATAATGTTCTTTATGTTCTTGGGTCTCCTTTTAACCTGTTGTCCATCAGTCGTCTAACTCGTTCTCTTGATTGTATTGTTTCTTTTACCCACAATTCTGTGTGTTTACAGGATCGGAGTTCGAAACAGGTGATGGGCTGAGTTTCATGGTCTTTATCATCTCCGTCCCTCTACACAAGGTTGTGCAGTTATGGAGTCTCCCTCTCTTCTTCATGCTCAATTACGTCATCCAAGCCTTGCCAAGTTACAGCAGCTTGTCCCTGCCTTGTCCAAGTTATCTCATTTGGTGTGAGTCATGCCAATTAGGCAAGCATAGTCGTACTTCCTTTTCTCGTAGTGTCACACGTGATGCTTCATCCCCTTTTGCCTTGGTTCACTCTGACATTTGGGGTCCTAGCCGCGTTAAGTCTACTTTAGGTTTTCAATATTTTGTTACTTTCATTGATGATTATTCTAAATGTACTTGGTTATTTTTAATGAAACATCGTTCGAAATTATTTCAAATCTTTCAATCTTTTTTTAATGAAATTAAAACTCAGTTCGGTGTTTCTATTAGAGTTTTGTGCAATGATAATGGTCGTGAATATCTTTCTCATTCTTTTAAACAATTTATGGCTTCTCACGGTATTCTGCATCAAACTTCTTGTGCTTATACCCCTCAACAAAATGGTGTAGCTGAACGTAAAAATAGACATCTTATTGAAACCACTCGCACTCTTTTAATTCATGGAGCGGTTCCTGAACATTTTTGGGGTGATGCTATTCTTACTGCATGTTATCTTATTAATCGCATGCCTTCTTCGGTTTTAAAGAATAACATCCCTCATTCCATTTTATTTCCTCATGACCCTCTTCATCCCTTACCTCTAAGAGTTTTCGGGTCTACATGTTTTGTTCATAATTTCAGTCCTGGTCTTGACAAGCTTTCTCCTAGATCACATAAGTGTGTTTTCTTAGGGTTTACAAGATCACAAAAAGGATACAAATGTTTTTCTCCTTTTCTTAATCGTTATTTTGTGTCTGCAGATGTCACCTTTGATGAGTTCTCCCTTTATTTTAAGAGTCAAACTTCACCTCTACCTCCATCTAGTTCTGACACCTCTTCTCATACCTTTAATGTTCCTCTTGTTTGTGACCCTCTTACTGTGTCTTCGTCACCATCAGTTCCTGCTCCACAGTCCGCTTCTCCACCACCTCTTCAGGTTTATAGTCGCCGAAACCGATCACAACTACCACCATGTGACTCCACTCAAGTGCCAACTGCTCTGTCTCCTCCGGCTCTGACACCTGAGTCTGACCTTCCCATTGCCCTCCGAAAAGGTATGCGTTCTACCCGTAATCCCTCTCCCCATTATATTGCTTTGAGTTATCATCGCTTGTCATTACCTTTTTATACATGTCTTTCCTCTCTTTCTTCTGTGACCATTCCAAAAACTGTCCGTGACGCTTTAGCCCATCCTGGTTGGCGTCAGGCCATGGCAGATGAATTAAGTGCTCTTCATAATAGTGGAACTTGGGAACTGGTCCCGTTGCCGTCTGGGAAATCTGTTGTTGGTTGCAGGTGGGTGTTTGCTATCAAAGTTGGACCTGATGGTACTATTGATCGCCTCAAAGCTCGTCTTGTAGCCAAAGGTTATACTCAAATTTTTGGGTTGGATTATGGAGATACTTTTTCCCCCGTGGCAAAGATGGCTTCTGTTCGTTTATTTATCGCCATGGCTGCTCTTAAACAATGGCCTCTTTATCAACTGGATGTTAAGAATGCTTTCCTCAATGGTGATTTGCAAGAGGAAATCTATATGGAGCAACCTCCTGGGTTTGTTGCTCAGGGGGAGTCTTCTGGGATGGTATGTCGTCTTCGCAAATCACTATATGGCCTAAAACAATCTCCTAGGGCCTGGTTTGGAAAGTTTAGCAATGTTGTTCAACAATTTGGTATGACTCGGTGTGAAACAGATCATTCTGTTTTTTATCAACACTCGAGTGCTGGATGTGTTTACTTGATAGTATATGTTGATGACATCGTTCTTACAGGGAGTAACAACCATGGCATCTCTCAGTTGAAACAACATATCTGTCACCATTTTCAGACAAAAGATCTTGGCAAACTCAGATATTTCTTGGGTATTGAGGTGGCACAGTCCAATGATGGTATTGTTATATCTCAAAGAAAGTATGCCATGGATATTCTGGAGGAAACTGGGTTGGTGAGTTCAAAGTCTGTTGATACACCCATGGATCCCAATACTAAACTTCTACCAAATCAGGGGGAGCCTATATCTGATCCTGAGCAGTATAGAAGATTAGTTGGAAAATTAAATTATCTTAC
>Ga0214544_1005816_pt1 | contig 23487 bp, 8 predicted proteins | sample CNSS3metaG_FD_160074 | JGI IMG/M metagenome (GOLD analysis project Ga0214544, IMG submission 160074) | Root nodule microbial communities from cowpea collected in UCLA plant growth center, Los Angeles, California, USA - CNSS3 | ecosystem: Host-associated > Plants > Roots > Nodule | place: USA...
TTTGTAACAAGTTAAAATAAATATTTTAAAATTTTAAAACAAAATATAAAATAAACTTAATATTATTAAAATGTTTAATAAAAATATCATTATAAAATTTATATAAAAGTTAAATTTGATCTCAATTGGGAAAGGATAAAATTGAAAATTAAAAAAAATGGACTGAAATATAATTAAAATAACAAATATATAGACCAAATTGAGATTCAAAAAAATGACTTGACACGTGGCACAATATTGATGTGACATGTGGCATGAATAATTTTCAAAAAAAAATTAAAAAAATTAAAAAAAAATTAAAAAAATTAAAAAATTCAAAAAAATGAGAAGCTGACACATGGCATATCCTTAATACCGTTAACACCATACTAATAGAATGGGCCTAATTGTTACACATTTTCAAAAATATGGACTTAATTGAGACTAAAAAAAATCTTAGGACCTATTTGAGATTTTTCAACAAAAACATGGATAAAGGGAGTATTTTAACCTTTAAATTATCCTTCCGAAACAAGTGAAATTGCAAAATTACACGATCTTACTAGTTGTTATGTAATGATTGAAGATTTAGCCATGATTTTCTTTTGGTGACATATAACTTCCACAACAGTCCTGATTTATTCATTGCTTCCCAATGTATGAAGCAAAATGTGAAAGTTGCTTAAGAAATGAATTGATGAAGATGTCCCTAATTAATTATCTGTCGATTATCAAAGCAAAAGCATTGGCATAGGGTTGAATGGTTATAATTAAAACAATTATGATGACAATAACATTGCCCAAACAAAAGCCAGAGTTCAGTGGAGCAAAGACACAAACATGTGCCATTCACTCATGAATAATCTAATACACTCATTAACTTCGTAATTTGTTGTTAGCTAGTCATTGAAACGAAACCAAACTCCAGGGCCCAATCGCCCCCACCAAAGTCACCACACTGGCACGAGGTACATGGAACCAATGATGCAACAAAGCACGACCATAAAAATAAGAGAATTATTATGCAAATAGTAGATCATGTTCATCAAGTGCAGCTCCCATTTTCAGCCCACCAACCACAATCATCCAATCCAACATACTACACCCGTGCATTTCATGAAAAAGCCAAAACAAACACAACAAAAGACTCCAAATTTATAAAAGGGCAATACCATTATACCATGTAATAATTCATGCATATATTGTAAGTTATCTGTAGGGTGCTGGGGTGAATTCCTCAGACACTTTCAATTCATACATTGTGCTCACAGATCCATATAATAAGAAGCTGTTTAATCTTATTGGGTATGAAGATTTATCAAGTCAACATAATCATGGCATTATGAATACGATTAATCTAATGGGAAAAAAAAATGTGTGAAAGAACATAAAAGAAATAATACCATTTTGCTTGGAGGAGAGGGCACAAGCACCAAATACCAAAATCTATAATGAGGTCCTTCCTTTGGGTTACAGCTACACCAAAGTGCGGTTGGATTTCAGAGACTGGATGCTACAATTCAGGGATTCCTTTCACCTTTTTCATTGAATAACACATACATGAATTGATTGATTTCTGATTTTATCCCTTTTAAAAGAGAAAGGGAAAAAAAAATTCATACCTTTAGGCTCCGCAACACTTTCTTTCCACTTCAAATGATATTTCAGATGGCTTTATCAGAAACACTGATAGTAGTTGTCCTACTAAATACTTTTTTTTTGTTTTTCTGAGCAAAATGGCAAATTATTAATCAGAATACTGTCATGAGATCTTTGTTCTGAATTCCTCTGCTTGAAACCAACTTTAGCAGTATTGGAATATTGGAATGATTTGCAATGTAGAATTATTCTCTTTGAAAACCTTCATCATGGTTTAATCATCACTGCATTGAAAGAGATCTTGCATCCTTTCACCGTGAAAATTTAGAAGGTCTTGTGATGGGAATGCAGCGTTGACAATTTGATTTTTTTTTTTCCACATTTGAATGTTATATCGGTAATAGTTTGATCCATAATACCAAAACTAAAAATAACTCATTTCTTCGTATAAACCAGGCAAACATTTTTTTTCTAAAATTTGCTGAAAACTTAATATCTAAACTAGAAATGACGATTTGCATAATATATAATGTCAAGTTTTCAATATTGAAGTCACCACTTTGAGGACTTTACCCAACACCACATAAGGTATTGGTGCACAATTGTACCACAAGAGATACTTCTTTAGTCTATATATACTTCTAAAAGCACAAAAACATTTTTCAAGGGGGAAAAACTCCCTAAGTAAGAAGCTACCCTATTCAATAAGCAATGCCATTTGCTTCTATTTCCACTTAGGCCATTGCTATTTACACCACTCTTTTTTCATTCTTTCATGCTGCCCACAGTTTTTATACAAAATATCTTTCACAGAATTTATTTATTGTGAAATTAATAATATAATAAGTAGCTTTTGTAATGTATAAAAGAAAATACATTTCCGTAGAGCCGTCAAAATGGGTTATAACCCGCGAGCCAACCCGACTCATCATGAGTTTGGATCAGGTTGGGTTAAAAAAAAAAATACAAATTTCAATACGGGTTAAATATGAACCCAACCCACTAAGAACCCGGCTCATTCGGTTGAATCCGTGATAAGCCGGATTGACTTACCAATCCACCAATAAATTTTAAATATTAAATTATTATATATTATATATGTATATTATATATATATATATATATTATATATATATATATATATATATATATATATATTATAATATATATATATATATATATATATATATATAATATGTATATATGTATAGATTATATGTGTATATATTATATTATATTATATTATATATATATATATATATATTGTAGATGGGAATAAAAAAAGATGTTTCAAGAGATGAAAATGTTGTGGATTTATTCATTCAAGATTCTAATACTATAGTTTGATAAGTGATAATAATGATTTGATGTTATATGGTAATTTATATTTTTGTGATTTTGGTTTGTATTTGGATTGTATTGAAGTTTATTTAGATTTTAATCAAAATTATAATTTAGTTTTCTTGAGATTAAAGAAAAAAATTGTGTGTTTTTTTTAAGTAAACGGCCAACCCGGTTAATCTGCCAACTTGTGGTGAGTCGGGTTGGGTTCTAATTTTGTTGGTTCACTAATAAGTGAGTCGGGTTGGATTGACCCACTAAGTGCCCAAAATTGTGTGTTTTTTTAAGTAAACCAGTGACTCAACCCGTTTAATCCGCCAACATGTGGTGGGTCGGGTTAAGTTCTAATTTTGTTGACTCACTAATAAGTGAGTCGGGTTGAATTGACCCATTAAGTGCCCAACCCGTCACGGGTCGAGCCGGGTTAGATTGGATGACCCGTTTTGACAGCTCTACATTTCCGTTAAGTTATATATGAGATACACAACGTTTTGGGAGGATAATTTTTCAGATTTTTTTTTAAAAGGCGTAATAGTAAACCCTTGGATATCACTAATTAAAAAAAATTCTTGCGCTGGGCAGTACCTCTTAGAATTATTGTTACCTTGATTACGGCCAATTTAAGGGCATTACATGAAACAGTTGCTTTTTAAAACTAGATGTAAAAGTATTAGCTTAGGGTTAACCGAGTTTAGTGTTTAGAGCTGATAGTCCACAATTCAAGGGTGAAGTAGCATTATCATAATTTCTTAACATCCTTCACTTCTCTTCATTAATAAGAATAATTATTCTCATAATTCCAAGTTGCTCTATCAACTGGGTCAAGCTAAGAAATTGAAGCAGAAGAGGGAAATAACTCAAGTAAAAGATGCAAACTCTGAAGAAGAAAAAAGACCCGGGGCTGAGGCTGCATCGGGGTTTAAGCGGCACCTAAATATGCTCATGAGAAAGCAACACATTCCACATCCAAGGATGGCTGTAAATAGTGCTATTCCCATGCAACTACCATAAATCTAGGCTTGTAGCAACAGCTTTACCAACAAAAGCAAATCTTGATAACTATATCCCTATTATTACTATTAACAATAGCAAAGCCTGCTATCAATCTACAAGTGCAGTGGTCACAATAGATTAGGGAAGAACGGTCAAATGGTCAAAGACTAGATTCTATACGATACGAAAAGAAATCTACAGCCTTTCGCATGGAAGCAGAAAATAAGGTGATGCCGTTACCAGATAATATTAATTTGCCCAAGAAATGAAAAAAGAAAGTAAAGGGTACGAAATATAATGTTAAGAGAGTTTGAGATCGTTCAAGAACTAATTTAGCATTTCGATTAAACAACTCAGTCACTGTAAATATCACTCATTGCATTGGGATACCATTACACATGTCCATGAAAATAGATGATCTTATTCTTTGCGCGGAGACAGACAAACTAAAAAGGTTTTCAATTCGCACTTAGGACTTCAATTTCAAACTCCAGAACAGAGTTGGGCTGTATTCCCCAAGCAGGAAAGCCACCGGCACCATAAGCATAATCAGGAGTGCACTGCAAGATCATCAACAATGTGAACAACAGGTCTATAAAATTAAATAACCTTCCACCCCCGAAAGAGGCAACAAACAAACATCAAGGAATTAATAAAAGTACTATGGATTCAGCACCAACAAATGGTAAGATACAGCTAATTGTATTGACACCAACAACACTCATTTGGATGTAATATCAGAAAAATAAACTGAGTAATGCAGCATATATATGTAGAGGAGAAAACAAAGATGAAGGATATTCCAAGAATTGAGAATGCGAGCCACGCAAAAGATTCAAGAAGCTGTGAGATTTTTCAAGTGGGAACATGTAAGAGAAAGGAGTTGCTAGCATTACCCGGAGACGAGCAACTTCACCAATTTGCATGCCAATCACACCTTCATCCCATCCTACAGACACAGATCGTTGAAAAAAAAAATATTACGATGAATTTACATTAGAAAACAAAATAGAAAGTATTATAGAAATAATGAATAGGAAGTAAGTGAAAATGGTATACCTTTGATGACAGAGCCTTGGCCGATTTTGAAGGAGAAAGGGGTTTGGCCAGGATCCTTTGTGCTGCAAGAAAAAAAAAAGGAGTGATGAATGAGTATATTGAAAAGAAAGGAAGACGGAAATTAAATGGTAATCAGGTAACCTCCAAAATTTCTGAGTAAGATCGCCGTTCTTCCCTGCGCACAGAATCGCAAAGGTAAGTGCATCAAAGAAGGATGAGATCTAACACCGCTGGGAAAAGTGAGAGAGAGATTTAGGGTTTAGAAAGGGAAAGGGGGAGAGAGAATAACGAACCGAAACCAGTGCAGTGAACGGTGACGTTTTGACCAGGAAGTGGCTTGGGACCGGTGCCAGCCCTCAACAATTGCTTCTCCACTCCCATTTTCTTCTCTGATTCCTCTTCTATTCTCTGTTTCTTCTTCTTCTTCTTCTTCTCTTCACTCCTCTGTTATGCCTACTCTTCCGTGCTCTTCTTTTATACTCCCTCCTTCCAGAGATCTCTACTTTGATATTTATTTTTTAGTTATAACAATATACAACCATCTCAGTTTTAGCATATATTTCATACTTTTTTAATTACATTATTTTTATAATAACTAATATTTATTTAAATTACTCTAAAATGGAGTCATGATTCCTTTTATACTAACATTGATTTAAATTATAAGACAACCACATCTCATATAATATAATATATAATAATAAATAAAACAAAATTAAATATAATAAATAAATATACTAAAATATAAGGGATAGTAATAAAAAAAATTACAAAGTTACTAGCTAGTTAAAATTTTTTATAACTTATTATCACTAAAATTTTCTTAAGGTAAACTGCTTTAAAAAATACTTACCAAATGACTGAACTAGGTCATAAACGATACAAATAAATCAGTAACTGATCTTTTTTCTTACTAAATAAATTCTATACGTTAGATATTTATGAAAAATAAAAAAAAGGCGAAACTGTTTCAAAGAGAATCAACAATTATGTTGCAACTAATTATGCATTTTGAAAATTTTACTAAATGTTTGAATAAAAACATACACAACAAAAAATATTTCACTATATATTATTATAAATACAAAAACACTAAAACTAAATCAAATTTCTAAATTTCATAGGTATTTGATTCGTTAAAAGAATATAATAAAATATTTTTAATCCATATTATCATAGTACATCCAAAAGTATTTGTCTCCATGTTTACAAGAATTAAAGTGGCGGTTAAAAACATATTTCATTATATTATCCAAAAACCTATCTTTATAAAACACATTTAATCAGAAAAAATAAAATTGAAATTAACTTTAATAATCTTCCTAACCCCACGTCTCATGTCAAATTGAATTACACACCCTTACAACGACACAACAGTGAAGCTTCGCCACAGACCTGTGACATGGTTTCAGAGGCCAACCTTGTCTTCCTCAATCTAGCTCAGTTTCACCCAACTTGCAGATATTGATCTTACATTACATGGCAAAACAATAACAACCTTGTTCCAAGAAAATAAAAATCCTAAATTTAACCCCAAGCAAAGGAGATTGATGGTGGTGGAGGTTTGACACTAAACATAGTATTTAGCGAAAATGCCTCCTCACAAACGCTCTCCTGTCTCTCTGTATAAAGTTGAAGCTCTCTTCCCCTTTCTTGTCAGCGTTTCATTCTCAGTCACAAATTCTTGATTTTCCTCATCTTGTCACTGTCTCGTCGTCTCCTCTTCCTGGTTCGGGTGGCACTCTTCGTTCTCAGATTAATTCAACTGGGTGATCGAAAGTGAAGGCCACCGATCTGGGTTACCAAAACCTTTACTTTGGAGGTTGAGAGGATGAGGCAGCTGAATCTTGATGTGCAGAATACAAAGTAATCTTGTCGGTCTCAAGGGTGAAAACCAACGCTTCCAGGTTTCTCTGTCTCTGAGTTTATCTCCTTACTAGTTTATTTCCTTTGTTGGTATCTCTCTCCTCTTTGCGTCCTCTATCCAACCGCTCTCGATCTCGATTACTGCTTCTTAAACAAAATCTCGTTTTGCTCGGATGGAAACCGCCGTGGGGACCACCGTGAAGAACCATTTGCACGATGGAAAAATCAATACTTTCGTCGTTAATAGGACTCCCAATGCGCTCGTTTTGCGCATTTTGTCGCGCTCCTTGTTCTTGATCTTGGTCCTTGCCTCCTTGCCTTTCCTGCTAAAAGCTCTCATAGGTTTATCTTCCTCACCCAACGCTGCACATGGCTCTCTGAATGTGGAACAACTGGATTTTATTCTTGACAATTTCGCCGACGAGGGTCTCCTCAAAGATAACGACAAGACACTCCTTGTGAACTCTCCCGTTCCGAATGGCTTTGACAATGAGATGCACGTTCTCATGGACTCTGATTCGGAGAGCAAGAAGTTGTTCGTGGACGAGTCTTACCATTTTGTATTAACGAATGGCTCCATCGATGTGGACTTTATTGACCGCATTCTGAAAATCAACGGCATTTTGGCATTTCCTCTGGGGCCTAAACCGTCAGATTATGCTTTCAGAGAAAAAGCTAATTACAGAGTTGTTCACATGATGCGATACGGGTTTCTTATTGTCGGGTTGAAGAAAACTGGGCCAGCCAAGAGGATGGAAGATTCTGATGCTTCCACCAAGAAGAAGCAGTTGGCGAAGGAGAGAAAGGCGCTGGAGGGTCTTGAAGATGTTCATTTGGAGCCTCCGGGAAAGGCTTGGGTTAAGTCGAGAAATTACTCGAGTAGTATAAAGTATCTACCTGACGTGGTGGGTGATTCTCTTGAAGGGTACAACCGGAGAGTGTTCATCAGTGCAGGGTTGGCTGAGGAGAACGAGAGAGTGATGGAATGGTTCAACAGAAACTACCCGACGAAGAATAAAAAGTTTGAGACTCACAGCCTGGTGGCGGCGCCGGAAAAGCATTGTGATGTTTCTGGTTGGTTATGTAAGAATGTGAGGGAGGAAGATTATGTGGTGATGAAGGCAGAAGCAGAGGTTGTTGAGGAGATGATGGTGAAGAAGAGAGCAGTGGGTTTGGTGGATGAACTGTTCCTGGAGTGTAAGAACGAGTGGTGGCACTCGGAGAAGACCATGAATGGAAGAGCGTATTGGGAGTGTCTCACTTTGTATGGGAGGCTAAGGGATGCAGGAGTTGCAGTGCACCAATGGTGGGACTAATTCAATGAATTAATATCCAACATTGAAGCTTCTACTGAGATTAGTGTTGGTTGTAAATTTTGATTGTAAATTTTAGAACTTAGAAATTTACTTTTGTTTTCTATGAGTAAAATAGGTGCAAGTAACGATTGTGATTTGAGTCTGTTAAATCGAATAAGTTATGGGTATGCATTATTGGAGCATTACGAAGTGAATGAAGGCCATGGATGGTGATGGAAGCACAATATGAAACTCAGCTAAGAGAGCAAGGTGTTGCAAGGAGAAGTGAAGACGTGACAAGTGAGAAAGTGAGCATAGAAGATGCGACTCAGACACAGAGAACAGTACCAACCACTTTAAGCTATGGATATATTTTTAATTAATTTCCTACCTCGCATGTTTTATATTTTTAGCCGAAGTCTTTAGGAAAGTCAACGCACGAAGGCTATTTAAAAGCCCTTCATTCTCTTGTAAACATTTTTTTCATATTGAATGAAGTGAGTGATTTCTAGAGTTATATAGAAGAGATCCTTCCTTTCTTTTTTTTTTCTTTACTTCGTTTCTTAAGTTTCTCCAAGTGGTGTAATGTCATGCATCAATCTATAGGTTTCTTGAAGTTTCTCTAGGTGTAATAACAATTGAAAAACTCCCAATGTTTTCGGAAGAAGGAACACTTCAATAGTTGACAAACGGAAAAAGGTTAAATATGTTTTTGGTCCCTCAAGTTTAAATGAAATTTGGAATGAGTCTCTTTTCGAAACTTTTGACCAATTTAGTCATTTATTTTTAAAAATACGTGAATTTAGTCCTTTTAACCAAATTTTGTTAAGTTTATCTAACGATTCAAACGCATTTCATGATAGTATTTGAATTGTTTATATCGTTTGACACATTTTCGCTTTAATGTTAACTCAAATATTATCATAAAATGCGTTTAAAATATCAAATAAACTTAACAAAATTTGATAAGAATGACTAAATTCACGCATTTTTAAATATGAATGATTAAATTGGTATAAAGTTTCAAAAAGAAACTAATTCTAAAATTTACTTAAACTTGAGGGACAAAAACATATTTAACCCAATGGAAAATAATACTCTGATAAAGTTTTTCTTAATAAACTGTGACAAACTATCTATTTAGGTTAAAAAAAAAAGAGTACTACTTTGTTACTTTATTTTGGTTAAAAAAAGTAATCTATTTAATTTTATTAATGGAAAATTTTTGGCGAAAAATTATTTTTTAACAAAATTTTGTTCATAATGCACACATGGTACCACCTCAATGGATGAAGAAAAAGGTTTCATATGACTAAGAATGAGATGAAAAAGATTTGATGCGTGTTGAAGAGTAAACTTTGTAAAAAAAGAAGTTTGTCAAAGTATCATAATCCTAACTCAAATGTCATCCTAAAATGCTTTGACATATCCGATTTAATGCAGTTAAGAAGACTATATTCATTCAATTTTTATAAGTTTGAAATCAAAATATAACAAAGTCTAAGACAGATACAAATTCAAATGTTAGATTAGTTTAGGAACTAAAATCATATTTAACATCAAATTCGTCTGTGAACTTAAGGTTATAATACACATTGAATGATTGAGAAATGAAAATAACTTTAACTTTTAATTGCTATTTATGTATATTTTTCAATGTCTATAAATTTCTATAATGTACTACATTATACATAAGCATGAATATAACTTTCATAGTCTAACATAAAATTGATTAATTTTGTTCTTATTAATAAACTTTTTAATAATCATGTTAAATTTTAAGGACTACAAAATATTTTGAAACACCTTTATATATAGGGGTGACAACGAGTCGGGTCAAACACGAATAGTATATATCCACTATCCGACCTAAAAACAAAAATTCACTTGTTACCTACCCATTTATCTGTCATGTACTCGTTTAAAAAATACTCGTAGAGTTTTTAAATTTCGTGAGAATCCGTTGATACTTATATACTCACAAATATTTAATATATATATATATTATAATTTTTTTAAATAAAATTATACAATATGATATAAATTAAAATAAATATAAATCAAATTTTCATTTTAATTAAATTTAACATAATAAAATATAAATTAATTTTAATTTTAATTAAATTAAATTAAATATAATATAATATAAATTTTAGTTTTAATTTTTTTACAAAATATCCATGAATACGGATAGTATAATACCCTCACCTAACCTGTTTATAAATATATATTAAAATACTCTATACTTCCAATATTAAATATCCGCCGCAAATCTTATCAATAAATAATACATGCGGGGAATAAGTATCGTGGTTATTTATACTAGCATAAACATAGGCGCGATATTGCGTCTGTGTATGTATTTTTTTAATATGCATGATATTATATTAGTAATGGATGATATTGTAATGTTATTAAGTTAATAAACAAAAATAAAATTATATTTATCAAAAATAAATTGAAATGTATGGACAAAATATGAAAAAATAATTGTTAGATGAATAGGAGAAAAAAAGAAGAAGGAGATAGTAAATAGTTTTATAGAAACTTGTAAAAATAACCAATAATTTTTAAGAATTTAACAAATAAATACATCATAAGGAATAAAGTTAGAATTATGAAATGTGAGAAAAAAAAGAGAATCTTCTATATAGTTATAGATTTATATTTAAAATTTCGAATAACTGTGTCAACATATTATCTTTCCTTTATTTGGAATCCAATTACTAGATTTAAACATTTTAAAAATGGATCACCGCTTATTTCATGAAGTGGCTGTAGTTTAGTGGTGAGAATTCCACGTTGTGGCCGTGGAGACCTGGGCTCGAATCCCAGCAGCCACACTGTATTTTTTTATTTTATGCATTAACTCGTTGAAGTAAACTACACACATTAGAATGTGTAGAAAGTGGATCAAGACAAACACTCTAGCTTCATAAAGAAGTGGCTGTAGTTTAGTGGTAAGAATTCCACGTTGTGGCCGTGGAGACCTGGGCTCGAATCCCAGCAGCCACACTGTATTTTTAATTTTAAATCCTTGAAATAAACGACGGCGTTTAGAATGTATCCAAAAAGTCTAGGTCAACGCACACACCCTTGCTTCTTAAAGAGTCGGGGGCAGTGCGTGTTCCTCACCATATCGCGATCCATCAAACAATTTCATTCAACAACTCTCAAGGTCGATTTCTTATTTATTTAATTACTTTAATTTCTCTATTTGCTGTGTTCGCAGAATAATATGACGGAGAATTCAATTCCTTTACGTTGATTACTGTGAAGCAACGAGTGTGTTTCTTAGTTATTTGATTTGATTTTATTCTTTGTCATGTCCAGATCTAGAACGTAAGAGATATGATTGATGATGAAGCCTTGGGAGTCATTGCCAATTTTCTCGGCATCTTGATTTTTGCTTTGGTTATAGCTTATCACTTTGTCACAGCAGACCCCAAATATGAAGCCAGCTAAGATATATACTTCAAATTTTATCTCTGATATGTATTCAGTTTTGCTGATCGAAGGGTTCTATGTATGACTTTTTTATGAAACTAGAATTTGATTGAGGCTTATTATACCGGCTGAATCTTAAATACTTTGGAATCGAATGGTAACCATGTTTTTGTATATCTAGATTAGCTATGGATGCTTAATGGTACAATGCGCGCGGAATTGTTTGAATTAACTAATTGAGAATGTGAATTGTTGATTGACCCTTATTCATTAGTTCCCTTTTACACCAAAATTGTAGGGAAAAATAAATCAGAGCAAAACAAACTAAGTAACTAAACATGATGGGAATTGAAAGCTAGTGCTGTGGTGTGAACCTTTGTTTTACTGCAGAATTGCACATAAGCAACATTAATTACGGTATTTGTATCTCCTGTGCAGTATGTATATATTGTAGCAATTTGATAATGGAACTACCTAGACAAGGATTAGTAATTGTGGGAGGAACTGGTGGAGAAGGGTGGAACTGTGGGAATGAATGGCAACCTATACTCTGGCCAGTTAGCTATTAGGGGGAATCAAGGATAAATCACGCGAACAGGGGAACTCCCCATGTTGGGCAATGTTGATGCCACAAAATTTATTGGGGTTAAATTGGTATGGAGATGATATTTCCAAGGATTGTTTGTGAATGTCTGACTTGTTTGTGGGGTGGGGAGAGACTTATTGTTAGAGAGCAAGTAGTAGTAAAAGGTTCTACATTGGATAGAATGTACAAATTGTTCAACATGCATAGCTTATAGTCTGACTTCAGTTTTCAAGAAGTTGAATGTAACTTTGCAGAAACATCTTTAAACTCAATGTAGTTCAGAGGATGCAGAAGGCTTTCCAGAACATAGGTTTATAGTATGTTTGCTTCCGTGGTGGAGATGTGAATTTTCGTATCTACTAATTGTAAGTCAATAGCTTAAGCCTCTGCATTTTTTCAGAGAATTGGGGTGATTTCTTTAGTTCAGGTTTTTAAATTTCGGGTTGGATGAAATGCAGATAGATTTACCTGTACGATTTTGCTTCTACCATATTAATGAAAAACATTTCGGGTTCTTCCTTGTAGATGTACCTCGTGCATTTTTATTGGTGTTCTATCTTTCATTTAGCTATATTGTTTCCGTGGTGGGAGTGGAGGGATAGTTTGAAAGTTTGAATATTAGGAGAAGAAAACGATAGATATTTATTTCCTATTTTTGTCTTTTCTTCAATATTAGAAGAATTTAAAGAAGAGAACAGTGATTATATTTTATATCTCATGAATTGTATGAATTACATCTTGATATGTTACTTTATATTTCATCTCCTTCATTATACTTAATAATAGGACTATATCCGTGTATTATTTGTGTTTTTACCTTTCTCCATCAACTAAATTAATGTGATGTTTTTCTTCCTTTCTTCTCTATTCTCTTAGACCAAAACAAACTACAGAAACAAAAAACATGGAGAACGAAACCCAAGGGCCCAAGTGAAATACTTGTAACAATGTAAATGTAGTTAGTTAGACATCTAATTAGGATGATGGAAGAGTTTAAATTAAAGAACGAGACATTATAATTTGTATAGCTGTAATCATTCGCAATCTGTAATCTATAATACAAGAAAAAGTAGAAACAATAGCGATAACACACATAAACTGAAAAGAAATACAGTATTTCACACCATACGACAAAAGTAGAAGGAAAACACCACAGAAGGCTCTCACACAAAAGGAATCAGGCAATATCTATGGCAAGCATGCAACTTGGCACTGGTAGGAATCAGACTGAGATGGTAGCTTGCTCAGGATGAAGAAATGAAAGGTAGTTTAAGGGGTGGAGGTGGAAGGTGGTGGGGAGAAGAATGGGATGGAGGGCATAGTAGTTGGAATTGTGAATGTGGGAAATGGAGGAACATTGATTGTTGGAATTGTTGGGATGTTGGTAGGAAGTGGAGGCAAAGTGGTAGGGAGAGATGGGATAGTGGGCAGTGGAGGAACATTACCCTGAGGAAGGGCTGGAATTGAAGGCATAGGTGGCAATGTTGGTTTAGGCAAAGAGGGAATGCCGGGCAAATTTGGTGCACTTGCCTGCATAAGATGGCGAGCTGCTAGGCTCATGCTCATCATGCCTGAGAAGGTCAGAGCAAGAACAAAAACTGTGATGAATGATTTGTTGGAGGCCATAGTTGTCTGAAGATGAGATATTGCTATGTATGAAAATGGTGTGTATTTTGTTTGAGATTGTATGAAAGGGTGAAGGATATATATAGGGCTTGCTATGGTTTCATTTCAGCTGAACTTTGTTTGGAGAAGCAAATAGAACCTAAAGAAAGTTTTTGTTAGTTCACCTTCCTCCTTTATTTGAATAAATAATAATTTTACTATGTTGGACTGATAAGCTGGTTGGGTGTTATTAAGTGTTATAGCTCCCAATATGTCAAACGTAGGATGACATATTTTACTATGTTGGACTGATAAGGTGGTTGGGTGTTATTAAGTTATAGCTCTCAATATGTCAAACGTAGGATGACCAACTCATACATATTTTGGGGTTGGAAAAAAGGGGGAATAGCCTGAGAGTTGAGTTGAGTTGGCTCATCTAACACAGTTCATTTCAGCTGCCAGACGTCACCCGTTACACTCAATGCCTTCTCACACACTCAAGCTTTAGACATTTCGAGTCACGCTACCATTTTGAGGCTTTGACCGAGTTTATTTTCACCACCCTGTAAGAGGATTTTATTCTTGTAAATTTTTCTAATAATCTTTCCCACTATTTTCATTTTTACGATACAGAATACTGATGCAAAGTTTCAGTTTAAACTTATATCTTCTAACAAAATAAAACGAAAAATACATATTGCATTCTCTTATCTAACTCTTAAAGGCCGTACTCTATCAATGAAGTAAAAAAATGTATCCCTTAACTAGACACACTTCGGAACAAAAGTTAAGCCGAGATACATGTCTTCATATTTCGTCTAATCAGAACCGTTTCCATAATATATTTAATAGTTACACATTCTTTAGAAATTAATCTTATTGTCAATTTAAAATACACCTTTTCTTTTTTCAATCTTTCTGAGATTCTTTTAAAGACAAGACTCTAACAAGAACTTCCACAATTTAAATTAGGCCCATGGGCCAACATGCCTTTTAAAAAAAGGAAATTTTTTTATAAAACTTTCCATATTCAACAAATTGAGAAACTTTAACAAAATTAAGCAAAAAATTTGGAAAGTTAAATGATAAATTGATAATTCAACATTTTTAATCATATATGTACTTTGACATACACAATATATTATTCAAATTTTAACACATTAAAAAATATATAATATTTGTCTTTTCTAGTCATATAAAAATTTAAAAATTTGGAACATCCATGGAAAAGTCTAGAAGGAGAGTAACCAATATACACAACTGTAAGTTTTTATTTTTATTTTTTATTTTATGTGTTTTATGTGGGTCAATAGGTTGGCCTGCACAAGTCAGTCTACGCAGGCTACAGACTTTTGTGGGTCAGCGAGCTCAATATCTTAACTTGTCTTGCGTTTCTTTGACAGGCCAGCAGACCGGCCTATCGAGCCAAGCTCAAATTGTCACTCTTAATTTAAATACATTTATTTTCTTTCAATCTTTCGATATTCTTTTAAGGACAAGACTCTAGCAAGGACTTTGAGTTTCAAAGTATGAAAATGTGGTTTCAAAAACGAACTCTCTTCCCCTTAAACCTTAACTTGTTTCAGTACATCCTATATTTAAGAGTTGTAGTTATTATTGCATATACATACACACACACACACACACACACACATATATATATATATATATATATATATATATATATATTATCTTAGGTTCCAAAACAAGTTTTAGAAAAACCTCACAAGAATTGCCATGCTATATTCAGCCCAATGATGACAGCAGAGGCGGAACTACGTTGGGACTAAGGGGGCCATGGCCCCCCAATTTTTTTTTGTTAAATTTAATTTAATATATGATTTTAAATATATTTTTTTAAATTTAATATTTTAATAAATATTTACACATTTATATTTTTTATATTTTCTTTTTCACATTTATTTTTTAATTTAATTTTTTAAATAAAAATAATTATTTTATTAATATTATTTTAAATGGTTATTTGTTTAATTTAATTATTTTTTATTTTTTAAAATTGAACCATTAATTATACTAAAATTATAAAAATCATTTATATCTAATTTTATAATTATAATAATAATTATTGTAATTTTATTATTTTTTATTATCATAAAAAAAGTAAATACAATGTTTTGACTAGTTTATATAAAAAATGTTAGGATTACTCTTTTGGTTTCTATCTTCGTTCAAAAATATTAAGTTGGTCATCTAGTTTCTTTTTTAATCTCAATTTGATCCAAATTTTAAAAAATTATGTAATTTTGTCCTTTTTCGTTAAATTTATTAAATCAAATTAATAATTTTTCATCAAAATTGAAGTTGTGAATGATTTGCTTTGTTGGTATAATTGGCATAATCGTAGTATCAATTTTGATGAAAAATCTTTGTTCCACTTGAAAAAATTTAACGAAAAAGATAAAATTGCATTAATTTTATGAGATCCAGACCAAATTGAAACTAAAAAATACTATAGGACCAATATGATATTTTTAGACAAAAAAATGGACTAAATAATAATTTAACTAAAATTTTGACACCCCAAACGTATTGTATGAAGTTCCACCACCGGATGACAGTAAAGTAGTAAATAAACATGACACTGGGGAAGGTAGTGCTTGAATTTTTATTTTACTGCACATATGCAATTCAAGGCATTGCTACATATATGTATCTGCTGCGGAGCATGTATGTGTTGTAGTAATGCTATGAAGATTGGTACATTTGGGAGGTATTGGTGAGAAAGCCAGAAGATGGCGAATGAAGGGTGAGGGAAATGGAGGAAAAGTTATCCCAGCTGGAGAATTTCCCAAATCAGGCAATGTTGATGCTTAGCGTTTCTACTGAATTGAACATTAAGTGGCAAAGCAGTGAAGAAGAAAGGGAAGAGAAGTGTTGGAGATTTTTCTCGTATATAGATGCAAAAGCTAACCAGTTCATTTTAATGCTGTTTTATATTGCAGTTAAAGATCTTCTTTTCCATGTTGAATATTGGTATACGCGCAGAGAATATTTCCAAGATCGATTATTTGCATAAATGCTTAACTGCTTTGAGTGTGAAGGGTGTGAAAGTTTCCCTCTTCTTCTAATTTTATTGTCCAGCATTGAACCCATTTTCTTTTAGGATTTCTCCGATTGTTGTTTCGTTAAATATCACAGGTTGGTGATTTCAACGGTACCTCTAAGTTCAGTGGAGCGCAGATAAATATTTAAGACAGCGATTTACAAGCCTTAACAAATCCATTGATTCATGTTCTCAGAATCAACGAAAACAATATATATCGTTGTTATAACTTGTTTTTGTATTGATTTCTTTCTTTACTTCTACTCGTTACCTGGTGTTGGAAGATTTTAAAAGTGAAAAGACATGATAATTGTATAACTGTGTAATCAGTAACAATCTACAACATAAGGAAGAATTACAAGAAATTCATAAATTGAAAAGACAATAACTGTGATTGACACCAAACAACAAATACAGCACATACGAGGTGTGACATAAACGAAAGGAATGAAACCATGCACGCATGCAACGTAGCCGAGGATGAAGAAATGAAAGCAGCAATAATTTCAAGGAGAGGAGGTGGAAGGTGGTGGGGAGAGGAAGGGGATGGAGGGCATGGTGGTTGGAATTGTGAAGGTGGGAATTGAGGGCAATGAATTCATTGGAGGAAGTGGAGGCAGAGTGTTAGTCAGAGATGGCAGTGTTGTTGGAAGTGAAGGCAAAGGTGGAACAGTGGTCTGAGGTAGCGTTGGAAGTGAAGGCAAAGGAGGCAATGCTGCTGGTTTAGGCAAAGAGGGAATTGTTGGAAAATTTGGTGCAGTATTCTGCAAAAGATGGCGTGCTGCTAGGCTCATGCTCATGCTTGAGAAGGCCAGAGCAAGAACAAAAACTGTGATCAGTGATTTGCTGGAGGCCATAGCTGAATCAATGAGAACTAATGATGAAGAAGAGTTGCAGAATATATATGAAACTGTTATGTATTTGCTTTTTGAGATTGTATGAGGTTGAAACATGGTGCTTGCTCTTATATATAGGTTAAGGGAAGCAAATAGAGCCTTACCAATGGTTTATGTTAGTTCACCTTCCCACATTTGAATAATTTAGCAGTGTTTATATCTAACAAGAACCGAACTGGGAATTCGGGGAAAAACGTAAGAGTTGGTTCATCTAACTTTGTTGGATTGAATTACATATCTTAAAAGGCTTTTAAGTTTTTATCTCGATTTGTTATTTATTTTGTTCGTAATACCGTCCAATTGATTCTCTGTAAAATTCAATTTATACGTAAAATGATTTTATTTTGCCGAGAAACTTATTTTATTTTATTTTTTTAAAATTGTTGAGAAATTTATTACAAATTATCCAGAAGCAATTAATGTTACCTATTTATGTAATTAAAGGGCTGCAAATTAGATACTATATAGGAAAAAGTAGAATTACAAAATGATAATGTGCATATTTGTTTATAAAACTACAGGACTAATTGCTGCAGTGCATGTAAATAATGAGGCCATGGCTGAATCAATGGATTGGAACTGAAAATATGAGAAAATGGTTCAACTTTCGATAACCAAAAATGTTTTTGTTAGCTCACCTTCTTCCACTATTTCAATATGTCAAGAATAGGATGAGTTGGTTCATCTAACTTAGTTTATATATATTTTAATTTATAAATAACTAATTAATCAAAGAGTAATGACTTTTTATCTTTAAAATTTTCTGAAATCAAAGTTTACTTTACACCTTTATTTAGTTATACTTTTTTTAGTTAATAAATAAATACCAGCATTTTCTATATATATATATATATAAGAGGGAAGACACTAGTGCTTATTTAGTTTTTGAAATCAATGTATAGGTTTCGGTTAATAAACATATCAAAATATAATGACAGTTTTTAAATATTGCGAACCTATATTACTAGTAATTTTGTTTTATAATTATACTTTTTTTAATATGAAAGGGTTGCGAGATGACAACCGGATTAGGAAAAAATAGCGCTTACCTACTACTCGATTCATAATAAAAAATCTGATTTGTTATCTGATTCATTATCCGTTTAGATAATCATTTTTTTTTTCTGGATTTGGATGTTTACATATATTTAGAAAAAATAATTATCCCTAAATTCTAGACATTATTGTTGACCAGAGACCATTTCCAAATTTGGGTTAAACTTGAAGAACCAAAAATATATTTATCCCTAACAAATACGGTATTTTAAAACCTGTGGGTAACCCCACCCAATTATTTAAAAAAAATATTTTATAATTTTGTAAAATAAAATTTAAATAAAAAAAAATTAAATTAAATTAAATTAAATATAAATTAATTTAATCTAGTAAAGTATAAATTAAATTTTAATTAAAATAAAACAAATTAATTTTTATTTTTATTTTTTTGTTGGTAATGAATATCCGTGATATGTGAATACGAATAGTATAATGTCTGCACTTAACCTGTTTATGAACGAATATTAAAATACCCGTTATCTACTACTCACGTATAATATCTATCCATATATTTATCAACTATCCATCACAACTATCTATCAACTATATATCACATCTCTACTCAATTTCGACACTAAGGTTAATTTATTTTAAATAAAAATATGACACCTCACAATGTTGTTTTTTCATTACAGATAAAAATGAGGCGTGAACCCGTGTTGGATGGATATCCCCACTTCGACCTTTCATTCTTGGACAGTACAATTGGTCCTTCTTTCATTTTTGTTTTTTCCCATAACACCAAACTTTTCCAGTAATGTTGGTACACTCAAAGGGAGCTACAATACTCACATGCATAACATGTTCTCTCTGCTGCATGATAGGGACTCTATGAAATCATGATTTTTAAATTTTAATCTTCATTTAATTTTATTTCCTATTTAATCTTCATAAATTATATAAAATGTCAACTAAAATTATATTATTTTTAAATCTAAACACTAAAAATAAAATTTTAAAAGAAAAATTAAATCTATGTATAAAAAACACTCTTATAAACTTGTAAATTTAATTAAACTTCAACTTCATATGAATTTTGAGTATTTTCGATTGAATGTTTATTGAAACAAGTTTCAGTTTATTAAATAAAATTCACAATTTTTATATTTCTTTAAGTCAGTATCTATGTTTAATTTCTTTTGTTAATTGTGCGTGAGTATCGTTTTGTTTTATTTTGTTTACTCGTCTATACATCCTATAAAATTATAAGACTTTTTATTTAATATAAAAGTAATATTATAATTAATATAAAATGACGAATAATTTTTATTATTTTAATTAAAATATATTGGATTAGAAAATATCTTGGCGGTGACAAACCATCAATTAATAATAATACCAAAGTCATGAAAAAAAAATGACCACCTCATCATCAACATATCTCCAAACATGAACAATAAAAATAATTCATCATTTTACATTTGAATATAGTATCTTTTGCTTATATTAATCACATGACATAACATTTCACTCAGTTAAATATAATAATTGATTCCTATATAATTATATTTGACATAAACATTATGTTTTAAATTCTAGATTAAATATGTTAAAAGATCAAATATAATGAGTTATTGGAAAAGCTTTGTAAACACTATATTTTGATTCCATCTATTCATTGTAAGAGAAAAATCATCTGTCCTGAAATGTCATGCTTTTTATTTTTACCTGAGATGTCATATTTAAAGGTTAAGTTGACAAAAGTGTGTTTCCAAACAGATAAGGTTGTATTAATATGTAAAAATTGCGCTTTTTCTAAGAAAAACAAAGAAATCAGAAGTCATTGACATTGTCCCATGTATGGCAGATTATTAAAATTCTGGGGTTAAAATTATGCTTCATTTTGTATTGTCCTACATAAGGAACCTGCACTGCTCTTTTAGTTATATCATTGAGGTTAATATGCTAGTTCTGAAGCTCTACAAATAAATGTAACACCTGTTCAATTTACTACTAATAATAATGGCTTTAGTTTGTAAGTACAGAATGGATGTGGGAGAATCAACCAAAATTATACTTTTAGTTTAAATTCGTAAAGAATACTGAGAATTACAAGACATGATGATGACAATTACTAGTATTTGTTAATGTGTGTATATGATAAATGAATCCTGCCAAAAGAAAAACAGAAGAAGCTAAAAAATAGCTTAATTAGATGACAATGAAAGGAAGTATAGTGAGAGCATTCAGAAATGGAAGATTTGTACCAACCAAACAAAGACATTCCATAATTTATTGAAGTAGAAGACAAGAAGTCTGATACAACATCACAAACACAGTAATTATTCTGGTGAAGATGAGAAGTAACACATAAAGCAGCCAACACAAGCAGAAGAAGAAGACATTATAAATAGTAGATCGAAGAAGTAAAGGATGGAGTTACTAGATTAAGTTCATGGGGTTTTTTTGACGGCCTTATTAGCAGCTTCGGTAAATGGAATTTCGGGAAATTGCAAATCGGGTAATGGAATATTCTCAAGTATGTCAGCGTGTGGCAATTTAGGATGGAGGATGAAGTCAGGGAGTGGGGGTTGGACTGAAATATCCAGATCAGGTGAATCATAATCTTCATCCGGTGGAAACAGTATTTTTGTGGTGAGACGTGCTTCTGCAACCCTAGAGTGAGTTATGATGATGGATGAAAATGTGAGAAGCAGAAGAGGTAAAACCATAAACGAACTGCTACGACCCATTCTTCAAGAGCTACCAAAGGACAACACTTTTCTTAATCAATGCTTTCTGCAAAGAAAATTGGGTTGAGTATGCTTGGGGTGGTAGTGCCCTTTTATAGATCCGGAACTGCATCCCGTTGCACATGGATGGGGCCTTATCAGTAAAACTCTCTAAATTCTTTCGTACCATGTAATAATACTATCAAAATTAGGGTTTGCTCACAATTCTTTGACATAATCATGTTACCCATTGTTTCAGTGCCAATGGAGATCATCGCCACGATATCACAAGAGATCACCGTATTTCAAAGGAAAAAAAAAAGATAGGTTAATCAATAGTTCGTACTAAACCACATAAGAGAATAAAAGATGAGAGTCCAAAAATAAGAAACATTTTTTTATTCTCATCATTTATTTCTTGATGTGATTTAGGATGGACTATTTATTCTTTCAAAAAAAAAAGATAGTGATACATTAATCAATTGTTCATACTAAATCACATTAGAAAATAAAAAATAAAGTCAAAAAATAAGAGTCATAATATCATTTTTCCTTTCAAGATATATTGTTTTTCATACATCGTAATGATTATTTTTTAATCATCACAAACTTAACTAAATTCACAACTAAACTTCCTTTTTCTTTTACCTAAGCTTTTTAAGAACAAAACTTAAAAAGGTAGTATTTTCTGACGGTCATTTATGTGATTTTTTCAACTTTATTAAAAAATAACACCTATATAAGTCTTTTTCTTGTGCTTGTTCAGTTCATTGAGAAGGTAAATAGTGTGTTTTTTTGGAAATGATACAAGGTGATGGGAGGAGTTGATTAGAGGGATGAACTGAAAATTCAATCTCACCATCTATAGTGAGATTAGAGGATGACACAATTGAATTTATCAAATTACCCTTCATTTTTTAATTTTTGTTACATGTGATTTAGCGGTTAAAATCAATACACGTGGTGATTTTAGTTCACTTTCTTAATTTTATGTTAATAGTAATAGTAATTTATTATGGTTATAATAAAAAATTATTACTTCTAAAATTACTATTAAAAAGAAAAAAAGTTTCCATGTAAATTAATTATTTTCCACCTTATATATTAAATTTATTTTTATACAAAATATATTGTATTATTCATTTTTTATAAATATTTTTTATATTTTCAATCATTCAATAAAATTTATAAAATAATTTTAAATTATTTATATATAATTTTATATTACCTATAACAATAGGGACATTTTGCTAATCTAACTTTTTTTTTCTATTAAAAGTTTTTTTTTTAATATATTATATCAGTCAATTTAGTCACAAACTTTCAGAGACTTTACTATCTAATTCACTCTAAAATCACTTAAAAAAAATAACACAAACTTCACCCTCTAATCATTTTGATCTTTTTCTTTTCCTCTCCCTCTAATCCTTTCTCTCAAAATAACACAACCTTAGGTAATGAATAATGACAACCTAATAATTTCTTGTGTTGTTGTACATAATATTATGTTTTCTTTTTCAAATCTATAAAAACTTCTCCTCCAAATAATTTTATTGTTGTTTAGAGAACCTAATATTATTTTTGCTTGCAAATCAATACAAATTAAGTAATTAAGTTTTCGTGTTTCCACTAAATTCAATCCAAATCTGTCTAGATAGTTACTAGGGGTGTCAAAACGGGCCAGCCCGACCCGTTTTGGCCCGGCCCGTTTTTGGCCCGTATTAAACGGGCCGGGCCGGGCTGGCCCGACATGGTAAAACGGGTTGCGTTTCTGAGTCCGGCCCGCGGGCTGGCGGGCTGACGGGCTGGCGGGCTGGCGGGCCGGCCCGCCAGTTTTTTCTCATCTGTATAATTTGTGGCCCAATCAGATTTTAATTTTTTTCATTTCAAATTTAGTTGACCGAATAATGTCCCAATTTTATATTACCAAAAGAAATTCTCCTGCAATTAAGAATACAACAACAATGATCTATTAAACAAGAAAATTATCACAACACAAACAGCCCTGCAATGGAACCAGAACGCTACG
>Ga0214544_1005817_pt1 | contig 23484 bp, 6 predicted proteins | sample CNSS3metaG_FD_160074 | JGI IMG/M metagenome (GOLD analysis project Ga0214544, IMG submission 160074) | Root nodule microbial communities from cowpea collected in UCLA plant growth center, Los Angeles, California, USA - CNSS3 | ecosystem: Host-associated > Plants > Roots > Nodule | place: USA...
ATATATATATATATATATATATATATATATATATATATATATATATATATATATATATATATATATATATATATATATGAGTGTAAGTATAATAAAAAACAACATGTGAAGAAGAATATGAAACAAAATCAAATGAATACTACCGTTGTAGCAACTTGTCATTTATCAATAATGAAAAAGCGAAAACGTACAAAAAATACTAACAATCCCCTTTACAATATACTGTTAGTTGATTTTGTTGATACATGCATATGTACAAAGTTTAAACGGTAAGAAATTGTTATATAAAGGGTTTAATAATTGCATATGTGGGTTGGAATATAAATATTAATTAAGTATTAATGATTACAACTTTATTTATGTGAACTCTTAGTTTTCGTAATAAACAAAAACAGAAACTGACAAGTCAATAATTCCTTGCTGTAAGCACAACTCAAGTTGTACAATGAAGATGTGGACATGCTATAAGAGTTGAAAAGGGAAGCAACTAAATAGATAGAAGGATTAGAAAAGGTCATGAACAAAAAAAAAATGATTTATCTTGAATGTTTACCCAAAATTTGTGATTTCTGTTATGATAAATAATATTTTTAGTTCATGTATTTACGTTAAAAATTGAAATTCATCTTTTTCTAAAAATTTATATAAAATTCATTAGTGTATTAGTAATCATTTTTGAGTGACCAAAAATTGTAAATCATTATAATAACTAATTTAGATATCAATTTAAAAAGTAAAAAATTATTGGTTGCTAAAATAGTCACTATTATAAATAAAAAATTATAATTGGTCACTAAATTGGTCATTAATTAATTAAAGACCAATCTAAAAACTAAGTCATTTTGATAGTCAAAACCTAAGTAGTTAATTTTTAGTGACTAATTTCCTTTGGTATACAAAACCATGGTAGTTAATTTTAAAGACCCATTTAGTGACCAATTGTATTTTTTTATTCAAAATAGTGACTATTTTAGCAACGAATAATTTTTTACTTTGTGAATTGGTATCAAAATTGGTCACTATAACGACTAACAACTTTTGGTAACTAAAATTGGTTACTAATGAAGCATTTTCTTATAGTGTACATGAAATTTGTCCTCCAAAATAGACAAAGTTAACGTTTAGCTGACGTGTCTAACAGTTATGCTGACTGGACTCACATGTCAAAACACATACTACCACGTGACTGCCATGTGTAATTTCATACATTACTAAAATATAAGAACAAATTTTATATAAACTTTGAGGAGAGGAACGAATTTCAATTTTACATATAAATACATGAACTGAAAATGTACTCAACAAAAATAGTTGTTTGAACTATTTATTATTTAAAATTTAATTTAAATAATTTAATTTTACAATAATTTAAATTTAATTTTAAATTTAAATATACTTAACCCAATTTTAAATTACTATATATTTATTCATTTTTCTTTTTTTTCAATTTTGTCACAAAAGGATGATTAGATGACAAATATTTATAATATATTTGGATTCATATTAATTAATTTTTATTTATAATTTTATCATAAATTATCTAAATAATTTAATGACATGATTTTATTTTTTTATATATATATATATATATATATATATATATATATATATATATATATATATATTTTAATCCACAAAAATAGAAAATTAATAAATTCATTACATATTTTTTTAATATATTAATTATATATCATAAGATATTAATTTATAATAAATTTATTTTTTTTAAATTTAGAAAATTCATAATATTTCAATAAATATCATTTATATAAACATAACAATCTATTAATTAGTTTAAACAAATATTTTTTTTCTAATTATGTTTTCCATTCTTGAAATTGGTCCATCTCCTCCAAAATCCATATCAAATTGATCCTTATATATACTTTAATAATGCATAAAATATATATTTTAGAGTAATATATATATATATATATATATATATATTTATTTATTTATTTATTTTAGAGATGTCAATGTGAGCCGGAACCCGTGAGCCAACCCGGCTCACCACGGGTTCGAGCCAGGTCGGGTTGGAAATTTTTTTTTTTTTGTGATAATGGGTCAAAACGGGTTGAGCTCACTTAACCCACGGACTATGCGGGTTCGAGCCGGTTATGGTGAGCTGACCCACCAACCCACCTATATTTAAAAAAACCTAATTTAATAAAATTAATTATTTAAAATTAATATTTTTCAGAATCTGAAAAAAATTTGCACAATCCCTAACTCATTTTCACGCAGCGCGCAGTTCCCTTTCTCTTTTCCTTTCCCTTTCCCTGTCGCGATGGTGCCATAGGTGGTGGTCATCGGTGGTTCTTTGGCGGCGGTGGTCGACGTTGGGTGGCGGTCGTTCGGTGGTGGTCGAGCTGAGGAAAAATGCAATCCGCAACCAACCTAGTCCTCTTCTCATTTTCAATTTCGACCCACACAGCGCAGTTCCCTTCCCTCTCAGTCGTGTCCGTCACGGTGGTGCCCACAGGTGGTGGTCGTCGGTCGTTCTTTGGCGGCGATGGTCGACGTTGGTGGCGGCCGTTCGGTGGTTGTCGCGTTGACAGAAAACGCAATCCCTAACCTAATTCTCTTCTCATTTTTATTTTCGACCCACTCGCACTTCCCTTCCCTCTCACTCGTGTTCGTGGCGGTGGTGCCCAGAGGTGGTGGTCGTCGGTCGTTCTTTGGCGGCGGTGGTCGACGTTGGTACCGGCCGTTCGGTGGTAGTCGAGCCGACGCTTCTTTTGCTCATGCTGCTCCTGTGCCTAGCCACTTTCAGGTTTCTTTCTTTCCCTTTCTCTGTTTTCTTCAATCCTGATAATATGTTCTGCAACATCACTGACCACTGTAATTACATTCACATACAGTTTCATCACCTACAGTTATTACGTTCACATAAACATCAGTTACTACTGGCAATGCTACTAAATGTGTTCAAGTTTTTAAATTGTAGAAAGATCTAAATTGGCCACTGTAATATTCATTCTAAACTTGTATTTATATGTGTAATTATGTATGATTCTGTTTCTGCTAAGGGAGTTTTGCATACTATTAGTCTCATATCTATGATTCTGTTTCTGCGATATTGGTATGATGTTGTGAGAGTGTTGCATATCTATGGCAGAAGCTTTTACTAATAATGTACTTACTGTTGCAGGAGAGTGTTGTAGGAGAGTGCTGGAAAGGATCTCAACTTGAACAAAGCTCAACTCTAGTTAGCAAATTTCCTCTTAGGGTCAGTTCCAGTTTGTATATTTAATTTATTCGTGTCACCAATTTTTTTATAGGCATTATTTAGCAACAGATAAAAAAAAGAGAAGAAAAAAAAATTACAAATATGATTTTTTTTTAATTTTTATACGGGTTAGTGAGCCAACTCACTTAACCCACCAACCCGTGGTGGGTTGAGTCGGGTTGGAAAATTTCTGGCTCACCAGAAAGTGAGCCGGGTTGAGCTCAGCAATTTCCAACCTGACCCGTGGTGAGCCAATCCGTGTGAGCCAGGTTGACTCACTTTGACATGTCTAATATATATAATATAATTTTTTAAAATTATATGTGTTAATTACGTGACTGCCACATGTTCTAACATATCAGTCCAATCATCAAATTTGTCACGTCAACTAATAGTTAACGGTATTTGTTTTTTATTTTAAAGTATGAATTTCATACATTATTAAAGTATAAAATTAAATTTTATATGAATTTAAGAGATGAACAAATTTTAATTTTACATGTAATTATAAATACTACAAAAGTACATAACTCTTTTTGTTATATGTTTGAGTCAAAAACTTAAATTTGTAAAAATAAGAGTTCTTATAAATGTGAAAGTTTTCAATTTATGATTATTTTTCAAATAGGGTTTTCTGTCAGTTTCATACAAATTTTGTAAAAGGTATTCTTTTTCTTGGAACAAAATTAAGTAGGTTAAGAGTGACCCAAATAAAAATTAATTAAAATAACTTTCCGATGATGTGACACCCAAAAGATATATTTAATGTACTTAATATATATCACAAATAAAATAATCATGATGATATATACACTATAAGTTCATTTTAAAATATTAAAGTAGACGGGTTTTATAAAAAATAAAATTTATGAATATATGTATTTCGAATTTTTCAAAACTATAGTAAGAACAAAGTATATTGTTTCAAAGTTTTATATTCTGACTTTAATGGTCTTACATCTATTTAATAGCATTTTTATAAGTTAATATACGATCATCATATTCATAAGCACATAATATGTTCATACATAAAAGATAATTTAGTGTAATTTAATTGTTGATACAAACTTAATACACATGGATTTCAATGTTTCATCCTTTTAAATCGACATTACTTATAATACAAAGTTATATATATATATATATATATATATATATATATATATATATATATATATATATATATATTCTCACTTTCACTTATGAGTCTCACGAATTAAACGAATTATACTATATCTGTGACTTGATGATTTTTGAAAGAAAATTTTAAGCCGTTCATACTAATATTTGGCACCTATGATATACTGATACTTCTATTTGGATAACATATTCGTGTCTGACACGTATATGTGTCTAATATTTTAGGATACTTTATTGATACTTATTAGACTTAAATATACATTTGGTCCCTATTTTTGTTATTTTTATTCAATTTGGTTTATGGTCAATTTGGTCCTTTTCACTAACGGTGTCTAAATAGTTAAGTTTTTCAACCGTACATGACACGTATCAGCTCTTGATTTTTTTGATTTTTTTTTAATTTTTAAAAATTTAAAAAAAAAATTTTAATCCTTTTTAATTTCAAAAAAATTATCCACGTGTCAAGTCACAATTGTGTCACGTGTCAATGCTAGTGCCACGTGTCAGTTTGTGGTAGTATTATTATTTTTTGTTCAATTTAGTCCCTATATTCATTATTTTTGTTCAATTTAGTCCCAATTTTTGTTAAAATAAATCAATTTTGTCCCTTTCAAATTGACACTAAATTTAATATCTTTTATACAAATTATATTAATATTTTTTCTAAAATTGACATTTGAATTTATAATTTTTTAAATTTAATTATAAATTATTACATTTAATTATAAATTAAATAAAATTCTTATATTTAATTGCTAAATAAAATATAATTATTTAAAATATTATAAGAATATAATTATTAATTTTTTTTCTTCTAATATTTATATTCTAAAATACTTTTAAATTTGATATTTAAAAATATTTTAAATATTAAATATTAAACTAATATTTGTAAAATTAACATTTAAATATAAAATATTTTAAATTTTAATATCTAAAATGCAATAAAAATATTAAATATTTTAGATTTAAATGTCAATTTTACAAATGTTAATATATATTTTTAAAAATTAATAATTATATTTTAATAATATTTTAATAATTATATTTTATTTAAAAATTGAATCTAAGAATTATATTTAATTTTTAATTAAATATTACAATTTATAATTGAATTTAAAAAATAACTAATAATAATGTCAATTTTAAAAATTAAATTGTTCCATTTTAACAAAATTTGAGACTAAATTAAAAAAAAAATAACGAATATAGAAACTGAATTGAACAAAAAAAACGAATATCGAGACTAAATTGAATAAAAAGAAATAATACAACCACAAACTGACACGTGACACTATCATTGACATGTGGCACAATTGTGACTTGACACGTGGACAATTTTTTTGAAATTAAAAAAATTTAAAAAAAATTTAAAAAATTAAAAAAAAAACTAGGAGCTGACACGTGGCATGTATTGTTCAAAAACTTTAATTATTTAAACACCGTTAGTGAAAATGACCAAATTGACCAAAATTTGACGAAAATGAGGACCTAATTGAACACAAAACGAAAATAGAGACCAAATTGAATAAAAACAACAAAAATAGGGACAAAATGTATATTTAAGCCTACTTATTAATGAAGTATCTAATTTATAAAGTTGTAGTACACTACAAGAAAATTTTTGAATAATGATCAATTTTAGTGACAACAAATATTTAGTCACTATAGAGTGACCAATTTCGGTACCAATTTGAAAACTAAAAATTATTGACAACTAAAATAGTTCCAAACAATTATAATTGATCTCTAAATTGATAATTAAAATAGTTTTTATTATGAATTGATTTCTAAATTAGTTACTAACATTAGCTACCAATGTTTTGACTACCAAAATAATTGTTAGTTTCTAAATTGCTCACTAACATTAGCTACTAACCATCATATATTTATTATGTTTTTAGGAATTATAGTACATTTTTTAATATTTATATATCATGTATCTATCACGTATCATATCCTTTTATTTTCAAAATAAACATATTGACGTATCTGATACGTGTTGTATCTGATACATGTATCGTATCCGTGCATCATAGTCTGGCACAAACCTACCGACTTACATTATAATTCACAAAAAAATCAAGGTGGCTCATTGCATATACTTGTTAGAAAATAATATGAGGTTTAACTAAACTAAGAGGGAGTGCATATATTAAAAATATTTGAAAGATTCACCATTTCTTCAAATTCTTTAAAATTTGTTTTAATTTGAAAAGTTGAATAAATTAATTTGGGAATTTATGGGTAAACTTTGGTTGAGAATTTAACGTCCATTGAGCTTAAGCCCAAACATCATACAATATTAAGTTTTAAAAGAATTATCCAATTGTGTGACCTATTGGCAAGTGCAACAAGTTAGTTGTTTATGAGAGTTATCGTATCCACAAGGATTTAGCAAGTATACTAGTAGTTTGTTTTTGAGATTTTTGTATGAAAATATTGATAGTAATTGTTATATACACAAGGATTATCGTATCCGCAAGGATTTAGCAAGTATACTAGTAGTTTGTTTTTGAGATTTTTGTATGAAAATATTGATAGTACTTACTATATACATAAAGATTATCATATCCATAAGGAATATACCAAGTATATTTTTGTATGAAAATATCGATAGTATGATGGGAGTTACTATATCCATAAGGATTTATACTACTATTATATAGATTGAGTAGAATGGAAGCTATGATTGAATTTCATCTCCCTCTCTTCTACTATACCACTACTAATCTTGTTTATTTACTATGCAAATCATTCAATGTCCTATAAGTTCTCTAAGGTGGATCTAGGCCCATTCTTGTCACCTAGAACTTGAGAACTTTAGACCAAGTATGATTCATTCTCTCCTGGTTGAATGAATTATTGCCTTAAGCACAAGACTTTATATCTAGACCCACCCTATAAATCATGTACTAGCCTCTAACAAGAATGAGATCATTTAATTGGACCATAATTTGAGACCAATCTTCCAACTCAATTCAAACTAGTGAAATAAGAAAAGTTGTTAATTCATGCAACCAATAAACACAAATCAAACCACAAACATTTGAATGAAAACATAGATAAATATCCAAGAAGTAGGAGTACAAAGAATTAGAAATGATTACATCCAACCTCAACACGAGAGATTTTAGTTACTCAAAGAATATTGCAATGCAATTCCAACAACATATAGACATACAATTTACAATAACATCATCTCTTTCTAGCCTCTAATGTTGTATTCCTACTTTATTACTACTATATTACTTCTCCACTCAATGCCTAACACCAAGACATGTGGTCTTTATTTATGGAAGTTTTTACCGGCGCTCAGCTTCAGCCTTTGACGCTCAACCATAGATGTTTCCTTCTATGGAGGGTTTTCTTCTTTCTTTATCGCCTTAAGTGCCCGGCGCCACTTTCTAGTTGCTTAAGTTGTGCGCCACCTTTGATTAAGCGCCTTTAGTGCTTAGTGCTATTTTCTTGTGGCTCAGCTACAAAAGTCACATTCTAAATCTTTCCTAAACGCCTTACTAGCGCTAAATGCGAGATTTTGGAGCTCAACTGCATCATCCTTTAATTCCTTGATAAATTGTTGCAAATCATCATAAATTCATCAATTTCCTATTTTCCTACTTGTTATTACCCCATTCCATAATTATAAGCTAATAGGGATTGTTTACTTGCAAAATATGATCAATTAAAGAATGATAAGTGTCAAATTTATGTGGAAATTAATGTATTCTATATATTTATCATGAATTAATATTGATATAAAATATTGGTAAACAGCAAGGCAAAGAAGATAGATGAAGAGAAAAATTGCACAAAAAAATTGTGTTCAAATCACAAATGATCTTACATCCAATCTTAGTTATTCAACCTTAATAATTGGAATGCATGTTTGTACAATCACTGGCAAAACAAACTCAAGACAACAAGCAATACACAATCAACTTTTAAACATACTTAAAAGGATATGCATAAGAAACACTCAACAACTCATAAAAAGAAAGAATGTACAAGAAAATGCACAACAAAAAGTAATTCACAATCAAATTTAGTAGCATAACACAATATTTTAAATTTGTAATCTTGAAATCATTATTTGACAATTGAAAAGAACTCAAATAATTTCAATGGATTCGCTTTTCAAAGTAGTATTGTTAGAAAATAATTGATGACTTTGTTAAACTAAGAAAGGGAATAAAAATCTTTTCACAAAAAGATTTCATTTCATTAAGTTCGTTTTAAAACACTTTCAATTTGAAAAATGAATGCCATTAATTTTAAGAATCAAGATTCATAGAGATGTATAGGTATATAATAAAAGAAGACATAGCGAGAACATAAAAATACAAAACAATTTATATTGTTTCATGTCACCCACGATCTTACATTTAGTCTCAAATTTTCACCTTTGAAAAACTAGTTTTACATTATAAAAGAAGTGTATAAGCAACCTGCACTACCGACTTATAGCAACTATCAACTATTGAATTCACTCAAGTGGATATCAAACTCCAAGACGATATTTGCCTTTATCAATCCCAAATAATTGTTTTGTTGCATATGATGATATACTAAAAACATTAAAATATTCAAATTGCACAACAGTAGATAAAAATATTTGAGTGCATCCTTTAAAATTAGAGTTTTTGCAAAAATAACTATTCCTTCAAATAACCAATCATATCCACAATTAATAGATTAAAACCAAAAGTTATAAAAGAAGTACTCTCAAGTATCAATTATTTCAACATATAATTGATTAAACTGCAACTTCAACACAAAAGAAATTGAACAATCAATTCAACCACAAAATAACAAATTAAATTGTTCCAAAATCATCATTAAACAATATATTTGGCATATCCAATTTGTTAAATATTGTTAATATATTTTGAAATATATATTTTTTAATATATTTTGAAGTATATAACTGAGTGAATTCAAACAAATGGTTATGCATCTTGTTCGTACTGGAATAATAAAGAACATTTCATACAATAGGCATACAAATTGGAAGTGCTAAAAAGAAATGAAATTAATCCATATCAATCACCAAAGAAATTAATATCAGAATATTAAAGAACATTTTTGTTTAGCTTTTCATACTACAAATAAAAGTGATTGTTAGTGTATAACTTTGAATGACAAATGCGTCGGTGGCCACATAACAAGTAATAAGTAAACTATCGTTCTCCAAATGGACTCGTACAACACATATAAACTTTTACATTCAATAACTAATTTAGACAACAACTTCACAAAAACACACAAAAACTCTTTTTGGTATTTTTAGCAAACACTTGGTATGCAAATGAGTTTAACATAGATATTTTTACATTGTCAAGATTATACTTAATCAACTTCACTCTCATGCATATTCAATCATCTCAATTCCAACTTCATGTTAAAATCAACTCACAAACTTACTCAAAATATGATCCCTTAGCGACTTGAGCATATGATTCCTTATTAAGTTCCAATTCATTGAATCCTCAACAAACAACCATGTCTTAGCATCAATAGTCTAAAATCACTAATGAATCATATTCCATCCTAGGGATGACAAAAATACTTGTGTTTGTAGGTATCTGATAAAATCCGAAACGAATAGTTGGTACCCACGGGTAGCGAATAGTGCATATTTTAATATCCGTTCAAAAACGGGTCGAATACGGGTATCACACTATCCGTACCTACGAGTATCTGTTATCCGCAAAAAATTAAAATTAAAATTCAATTTATATTTTATTAGGTTAAATTAATTAGTTAAAATTTAAGTTATATTTTATAGATTAAATTTAATTAAAATTAAAATTAAAATTTATTTTATTTTATATTTTTTTGTAATTTTATTTTAAAAATTTATATACTTTTTTTAAATATTCACAGGTATCCACGAGTACTTGCGGGTTTTAAAAAATTCGCAAGTAATTTTTTAACAGATACCCAATGCGTATTAAGGCGGGTAACAGACGATTTTTTCTGTTACGGGTCAGGTTGCGGGTAAGCACTATTTGTGCCCGACCCAACCTATTGTCATCCATAGATGCAAGTTCAATTAAGTACTTTATTCTAGTTCTAGATTACATAAGAGACTTCCCAATATCCTATGAATCAACAATCAAGCCATCGGTGATAAAGTCACAACAAACATTAAGCAAAGAAACAAAATACTAACATTGAAATGGAAATATGTATTAATAACCCAAAATACATAAAATTTTAGTTTATTATACCTCTAGTCATAGCTCTCCATTTTGGTCGACAACTTAGAGCATACAAAATTAAGAAATAGGGAAGAAATTGGAACCAAAGAGAAGATAATGGCCATTTCCCAACGCACCTAGTAGGTGCTCCATGCTCCAATCACGCCTCCCCTTCGCATTAACACCTCCACTTTGCATCCCCTTTCTCTCTTCAAACCCAAAAAGGAGAAACCACCATGTATGAAGATAAAGACCTAATTAGGAGAAGGGAGATTTTACGAGAACCCCTAACAGTCTCCAAGGGCTTCTCCTAGTCACCTTAAGGTGAGACCAAGTCGTAAAAATGGAAGAGAATCAAGAAAATTGGTTCAAGACTATTGAAAACTGTTAGCTTTGGCTTTTCATCTCCAAGCCTTAAATTTTGTCATCAAGACATAATTATTACATATTAACCAATACAATAAACCCATGACCATTGCACTCTAAAACACACAAAACTCCTAAACAAATTAACTACCCATAAAACAACTCATTTAATTTTATTTGATTTAAGTTTACCCAACCAAACTTCCCTTTAAACTTAAATTCTTCTTTATATCAACTTTTCTACCTTTCATCCAGGCTTTGCCATGTGTAGTCTGCACCATGCTTGCTCCTTTCATTAATAGTTGGGTCTTTCACTATATTCGTAGTTAACATGCTCTTCTCTTTAGCCCACTTATTCTTCTTTTTCACTTGCGTGTACATCACTCTCATTGTGACTAACTTTTTCTTCATATTCTCAACGATAATTTTTGTTTTTGACAAGGTTCTTTACTATCTTATTATCTGACTAGTTCTTACTTGAGTTCATATCAATATATAGATCTCCTTTTGAGTTGTCCACTTTCTCTACCGAGCTATCCACATGCTCTACCGAGCTAGGCAAGTTGTCAAGGCAACTCCCTTGACTATCCGAGCTTTCCATGCCCCTTATTAGGCTATTTGAGCTTTCCTTGCGCCTTTCTAGGCTACTTAGTTGTCTAGTCGGCCTATCCACGTTACTCAATTGTTTTTTCGAGTTCACCACACTATTTGGTTGTTTTGTCAAGTTCTCCAATTGCTTATGCTCGCCCCCGAGTTATGTTCTGTCATCAACATCATATCTTCTTCAACTTCTTTTGCAAGGTTGATTGTCTCTTCCTTTCCACTCTCAGATCGACACTCTTTTGCAAAATGTCTGACCTTATCGGAACTAAAGCACTCGTTTGAGTAACAGTCTTTTGCATAGTGGCCATACTTGCCACACTTGAAGCTGTAAAACCCGGGAAAACCAAATAAATAAATGAATATGTATTTAATATAAATGTAATTAGAGGAATCTTTATGGTAATTAATGCGGGGAATTATGGTAAGGAGTAATGGTAGCTCAAGTGGTTGAACGTGTGGAGCGACATTGAGGGAACTTGGGTTTGAGTCTTGTGTATGCCATTAGTAGGTTAATTTTATTATTTAATTGTTTTGCATGAATGCATGGTTGTGGGATATGAAATTTAAAGCATGGTGTGCATGAAATGCTAAGAAACATCTATTGGCTTGATGGTTGAGCATACACTTGGTTATGGAAGGTTGCGAGTTAGAACCTTGCTTAACACGAAAGTGTCCCTTTTCATGTTTATTATTTTTGCTAAGCTAAGGAAAAGCTAAGAAAAATCCTAGCCGTTTGCAGAGAAGGCAAAAAGGTTGAGAAACCACCAAGTAATGGAGAATTGATGAACATTAACCTTCTACTCAATTGATTTTCATTTTTGGCAATGAAAGGAGAAATACCAAAAGGGAGTTTTAGAATCCTAAAAACAAAGCTTAGGAGAGTTCTAGAAGGCAGGAATGAGTGCTCAAGAGTGGAGATCAAAGAGTAGATCAATTGTGGTGCAAGGAAGGATTCTAAGAGCACTTTTGGAGCGGGAATTCCAGGTCAGGGGAGCTGAACCCATATTTTGTTTTAATTTCTAGTGAATACCTGATTGCAGGAATTGTTATTGTCTCATGCTTGTTTGTTATTCGAGTTTTTGGAATTTTTTCAGAAACGACCTAGTGGCGTTGAAGACCTGTTAGGTGACACATGTGCTTAAGCTTATTTTCTAGTTTTTACCCAGAAACCGCCTGACGAGCCTCCCTTATCGCCAGGCGACGCGAGCCTTGTGTTTCGGCTTTTTGAGTTTTATGGAGTTTAGGGGCATTGGTGATGTCTTGGAATTATTATGCGCGATGGTATTGTATGATTTTCATGATCAATAAATGATAAAATGCTAAAGTTGATGCTAATGTGGTGATTGAACAATGTACATTCATAAGGGTTCTAGGAAGGCTTTTGAGAAATGAATTTGGATATACGTATGATGTTTGGTGCCAATGTTGGAATTAAAATTGTATGAATGTACTCTAATAGACTATATGAATGTTGAATGCATGATTGATTGAATTTTCGAGCAATTGCATGATTGGATCGTGTATTTGGATGCTTGGAACGTGTGGAATAGGCATCTTTTCATAAAAAATGTTGTTTTTTGTATTTTCAGGCAACAAGGACCGCTGAGCGCTGGTTTTATACCACCAGTTGCCAAATTGTGACTTATGGGCGTTGGGTGCCATATATTTTTCTAGTCTGGCCAGTTTTCACAAAACTATGTTTCTCGGTTCGTTAACCATCCGATTTACTTGAAATTTTGACAGCGGGTTCATATTATGTTGCTCTTTAGTTTGTACAGTGTGATTTGGTTTTGATATTTGTAGTTGGAGATATATGATACACATGATTGCTGGTTTGGAAGTCTTTAAAGTGCATGATCATGTAGGGATGATAAATTGTGCGCTTGACATAATGCATGTGAAATTATTGTGAAATGAATAGATTGCTATTGTGGGATTCATATGTATGTGTCAACACCCAATTTTGTCAGACTAAATAAATAATAGAATACAAAATAATAATTTGTTTTTTAAGAAAATAAAAAAATAATAATAAAAAAAATTAACAAAAAAAAAAGTAAATAAGTTTTTCTTTGGTTTTTTTTCTTTGTCTAAATAATAATAATAGGATAATAATAATAATAAATAAATAAAAAGAAATAGAATCCTCTTATGTATTTTCTTTTGAGACTTTGTTTCTATTTTAGCCCAAAATACTCTCTACACCCACACCGTTTTTTCTTGCAACTAATGGCAGCCCAAAATTTTATTTTCACACCCCCACTCTATGCTTTATCGTTTCTGCTCCAGATTAAGAAGTTAGTCTAATAATTAGAAATAGAATATGTTCTAATATTTAGAATTATTTACTCTGATTTTGTGCTATGATTTTATGACATCTCATTTTCCAGATGAGGAAAATAGTAATATGTTTCTCAAAAATATCTTTTTGTAATTATAATTAGTCTGTCCTGATCACGTTTGATTTTGTGCTCTGATTTTATGACCCTTTTTTTTCTAGATAAAGAAAGTAGTAATATGATTCAAAGCAATATCTCTTTTACTAATTAGAATCATTTTTGCTGATCATGTTTGATTTTGTGCTCTGATTTTTTTTTCTATGATTTGATTCCCAAAATGTGATAATATTAAGACCAGTTCTTACCTTTTAAAGTTCGTTGTAATTAAGACAAACCTTTATTACGATATTACATTAGATTTATAATGTTGTGTATATAAACCCATCAGAAAAAAAAGAAAGGAGAATTTTTTCTCTCTCAAAAATTTCTAGAGACCTCTCTCACCCTAAGCACACATTCTCTTTTAACCCTCGCACATAAAAGACCCACTCACCTTCGATCGCCACCCCCATGTGCTTCTTGGTGTTCCAACGCAACTATTGTAAGTCCGATCTCCCGTTCAGGTTCACAAAATTATTTTTTTATTGTATTAGGCAGTATTTCTCGAGATGTGTTTTTGATCTTGGTTGAATTTGATGTCTTCACTATTTCTTTTTGATATGGAAAAAATATTACTGTCATGCATTTTTGGGTTCATTAGTTTTATAATTAATGTTTGTTGATTGCATTGGGTTGTGAACGTTGTTGCGTGAATAAGTGAGAGATATCATGTTTTAACATTGTATGAATATGTTGGGCCATATTTTTATTTTCATGTTAAGGGTTGTAAAAATTTTTCATATTAAAATAATATGTTTAATCCTAAACGTTATTTCCTAATCTTTTATTTATTTATTTTCCTAATGTTTTCATAAATTGTGGATATATAATAGTCACATTTTTGGGTATCAATGTCTTATTTTGGAAGTTTTTTTTAAAGGAAGTAATAACAAATAAATAATTTAAATACCCTTTTAACTTTTAAAATGTATAAGTGCTCGTGTGACCGCTCGCGTCGTCTTAGTACTTAATACTTTCGCTCTTCTATAAGATTACTAAAAAAATACAAAATTTTCAAATATTAAAAAAAAGTGATATCAAGGAGTAATCCTTGTCGGGCCTAAAAAACAAAAAAATATTTTTTGTTTCCTTTGTTTTTCTTTGTTAACTTTATTTATTTATTAATTTATTTTATTAATTTATTTATCGTTTTTTTTCTTTGATCTGTTTTTTTTAAATAAACAATTAAAGGAGACCACATCAATTTGTATTTTAATTAAAGGTACCGTCTTAGGATGGGCGTTATAGGGTGCTAACACTTTCCTTACACGTAATTAACTCACGTACCCCCAAATTCTGTTTTCGTAGACCTTGCTCCTTTTTATGGTTTTCCATAGTTTCCTATAATAACTATGGTGGTGACTCAAAAACCTCTTTTTACAAAATTTTTTTTTGGTTCGTTACCCCGTCGCGATTTCGGTTGTGACAGATGGCCCCGATCCAAAAATGTTTTTAAAAATGCAAAAAGATTTGGTTTTGATATTTGTAGTTGGAGATATATGATACAAATGATTGCGGGTTTGGAAGTCTTTAAAGTGCATGATCATGTAGGGATGATAAATTGTGCGCTTGACATAATGCATGTGAAATTATTGTAAAATGAATAGATTGCTATTGTGGGTAGGTTCATTCGAACCTGTTGTGGAGTGCCAAAAACCAATAACATTGACACTACTGGTGTGGCACCTAGCGTCACGGGGTAAGCTTTGGGAGAACACAATGCCAGGCGACACAAGTGAGCCGCTAGGCGGTTGTCCGAAATTTTGGGTATTGACCAAATATAGTAGGTTGACTAGCAACATGGGGTTCTTCACCAAGCGGTCTGGAGCATTGTTTCGCCTGGTGACGCTAGAGTTGCGCCAGACGATGTCGAGTGTATAGGGGGTTTGCCTAGGAGGATTCTACAAAACTTTGGATGGAAGCCTTTATGAGATGACTTGTTAGGGGCCCATTTACGAGTTGTAGCTTGTAATGGGGAGTAAACATGTGGCCATTCTAGGTTGGAGCCTGATGGCATTGAAATTCTAGTATGAGTATGATAGTTGTGCCTAGTACGGATGGTTCACTTGATTGCTCTTCACGATTGTAGCTGGTGAAGCTGGTAGTCTCGTGACGAATAGACATTGTGGTCTGTATTAGGGATCTCCATTCAGTGTTACAGATCATAGTCTATAATTGGATAATTCTCACATGTGAACTACAGGTGGTGGCTTGTAGTCGGAGGGGCGAGTTGTCACTCGTGGCAGCAAGTATCAACTTAAGGATAACATCGAAAATGTGTAGAATCAGGAGGCAAAAAATGGAAGAAGTGAAAGTTGGGGTCTGAGGGTTGTAGTTCTCAAAACGTTTTAAGTTACCTACAAATGCTTTGTATGATGGCTTTAGGGTGGAGATTTGTTGGAGCATTCTTTGAGTTGTGGCTCGAAATGATATCCCTTGATTTGTGGCTCGGGATAGAGGGTAAACACAATCCCGGTTGTGGCTTGGTGATATTGGTAACCGGTGTGAATGTGTGAGTTGTGGCTCGTACGGATGGTCTCCACTTGATTGGGCAGCCACGAGTTGTGGCTAGTGATGTTGCTAGTCTTGTGTCGAGAGAACGAATTGTGGTTTGTATTGGGAACTCCATCTGGCGTTATAGATGGTGGTCCGTAACATGTTAGTCTCGCATGTGTGTCTACGAATAGTAGCTTATAGATGGTGGAACCATGAGTTGTGGCTTCTAGCAGCAATGGATATCTTAAGGTCATCATCTAGAGACGTAGAATGACTATGAACGTGACGGTTGTCATGTTTTCTGGTGTTAGAGGATAATGGTTCTTTGATGGGTGTGTGTGTACTCTTTATGTTGATTATGAGTTATTTATACTGTTAGCTCACCCTATCTGTTTGTGTTTGGTGATTAGAGCAGATGGAGCTAGTGACGCTTAGAGCCAGAGAGGGGCTAGTATGGGAATTTCTTTATGGACTATCTTTGTTTTACTCTTTTGTAAACAATGATTTATTATCAGTTTCAGAATTATGTAAACTTGGAGTTGAATCTATGTATTTTGAATTTCGAGGCATTTAATAAAGTTTTAAACTTTCCCGCATTTTGGGAAATATGTTTTATTTAAATGCGAGATTGTTATAATTCTTATATCTTATTTTATTAAATTATTAATATTTGACCTGGATGTTACAAAAGCACTCATTATTTGAGTTACTTGACCGACCTCCTCTCCATTGACCTCGTCCTCTTTCATGCCAATTTTATTTGCAGGGCTGTTCTTTCTCTTTTTATCATTAGCTTCTACCACTAGGACTGCTTCCTATAACTTTTTGGAGTATCCTTTTTCAAGTGGCTCCCACTTCTTCTTTCCCTGCTTATGTGCCTCAAGGGATCCGACAAGCTCTTAAACCAAGAGCGTTGATAGGTCTTTGGACTCATCAACCACGCACAACATATTCTCGAAGTTGTCATTCAATGACCTCAAAATCTTCTCCACCACTCAGCTAGTTGGCAACACCTCTCCATTTCTGTCGAGTTGGTTCGTCATGGTTTCAACCTGAGTATTGTACTCGGCTACTCCCTCCATCTTCTTCAATCTCATGCTCTCTAGCTCTCTTCTAAGATTTTGAAGTCTCACCTGCTTCACTCGGTCATCTCCCTTATACGTATTTTCTAGAATTTCCTACATTTCTTTTGAAGATTTGACACTTGTAATCTTCTCAAAGCCAAACTCATCCACATCTTGGTACAAGATGCACAAAGTTGCCTTGTCCTTCACACGCGTTTCTTTCAATGCTTTCAACTAGACATTTGACCAATTCGTAGTGTTGGTTGGTTCTTCAAAACCATCTTCAACCACCTCCCATTTTTTTTGGGAGTCAAGAAGAACTTTCTTCTTAAGGCTCCAATTGTCATAGTTGACCATCTTTTTCAACTTAGGCAGGGATACACTATTTGTAAGATTGGTCATCTCACTTTCCTTTTTTTCAAACACTTAAGCTCTCTAGCTGTCTTTCCTTTTTCTCACTCAGACACTCAAGCTAAAAGGCTCTAATACCACTTTGTTGGCAAATAAACCTTTATGTGAATAAACTTATTCACTTCCTTGTATCTTTTATGTAAACAAAACACTACAATTTATAGACTCTATTTTGGCTTTTCATCTCCAAGTCTTAAACTCTTCCATCAAGACATAATTATTACATATTAACCATTACAATAAACCCATTGCACTCTAAAACACACAAAAACTCCTAAATAAATTAACTACCCATAAAACAACGTGTTTAATTTTATTCCATTTAAGTTTACCTAACAAACACTCATAGAAACATGAATAAATACCCCTAGCGACACATTCTCGCCCAAAGAATGGTAAATATTGTTGCTCTCCGACTTTTTTTCTCACTGGACAAGCTATCTTGATAGCCCAACAAGCCTACCCCTACAAGGCTCATTTTGGTACTTTCCTAGTGAGTCTTGTGTCGCCCGACAATGGACACTTGATAAGTGTCTAGAATATGTAAAATTTTCACACAAATTTGACATGTATCATGCTTTAACTGATCATATTTTGTAAGTAAACAACTTCTTTTAGATTATAATAACAGAATGAGGTACTAAGAAGAAGAAAATCAGGAAATTAATGAATTTTTGATGATTTTGTAGTAGATTCTCAATGAATTAAAGATGATGCAGCCGAACCCCAAAATCAACAGTTGAGTGATAGTAAGGCGGTGAAGAAAAGATCTAAAATGTGACTTTTGCAGTTAAGCCATAAGAAAATGGTGCTCAACACTTAAGGCAATGCATAGCCGAGCCACTAGAGAATGATGTTTAGTACTTAAGGCGGTGCATGACTGAGCCACAAGAAATTGCTACTCAGCCAAAGAGGCGGCAAAGACCAAAGAAAACCCTTCATAAAAGGAAACTTCCACAAATGAGCACCCCAAAAAATTCTATAAATAAAGACCTCATTTCCTCATTTTAAGCATTGAGTGGACAAGCAGTATAGTATTAGTAAAGTAGAAATAGGTATGTGAGGCTATAGAGAGATGCTCTTATTGTAAATCCTATGTCTATATGCTGCTAAAATTGTATTGCAATATTTTATAAGTAACTGAACTCTCTTGTGTTGAGGTTAGATGTAATAAGTTCTAATTCTTTGTACTCCTACTTATTGGATATTTATTTATGCTTTCATCCAATAATCTGTGGTTTGATTTATGCTTAATGATGAATTAACAACTCATCTATTTAACTAGTTTGGATTGAGTTGTAAAATTATCTCAAACTATGGTCCAATCAAATCATATCACTCTTGCTAGAGGGCTTCCACATGACCTAGAGAATAGGTTGGATAAAAGAGTCTTGCACTTAAGGCAGAAATTCATTCAACCAAGACTAGAGGAATCACATTAGGTTTGAAAGTTATTAGATTGAATGATTTGCATATTAAATAGACAAGATAGTAGTGGTGCAATAGAAGAAGATAAGATGAAATCCAATCATACTCTCACTCCACTCAATCTATATAATATATTATTATCTATATTTAAATGTACTTTTTATCCAAATCCAAAAAACTAAAAAAAACTATGAATATACTTGCTAAATCCCTACAAATATGAAACTTGTTGATACTACTATGGACCAGTGCACTTGTTGGAAATTGGTTGTTAAGAAAACCTTGTCAACACCCTGGCAATTGTGTTTGGTCTTTTTGTTTGTGGCTCTAGGCATGGTTCTTATGATGCCTAACACAAGCATTTTTCCTCAAATGCATTCTTTGTTGTCCAATCATATTTCCTTGAATTCTAGCATGTTTAGCTCCACCAAATTGCTTCCTATTTGCTTATTATAACACTCATAAATGAGGATTACAGGCATAACTTTCTTAAAATAGTTAAAATATAACAAATTACAAAAACAAGGTTAAATTAAGGATTAAACAAGAATAAAAGCTATGCAAGGGTTGATTTTATTCATGAAAGTCGACAAACATAAAAGGTAGAAATTAATGCTAGACACTAAGATTTCAATTTCTAAAATGAAATGAAATTAATCCATATCAATCACCAATAAAGTTAAGATAAATCACCATCTTTTTTAGTTATTCATACTACAAATAAGAGTGATCAAACATAGTTTTTCACTCACGTGATACAAAACTCCCCTTACAAAAGACAACTTTCTTGTAACCACTTCATTGAAATGCATTTTCAATTTATTAAATCACTAGAAATGACAACATGTATGCAACAACACAACTTAAATTTGTAAAAACCTTTTTAACAATAAAAAGATTCATTTTCATGTCCTGAAAGACATCACCAAAAATACCAATAGCTATTTTACTCATATCATTATTCAATAAGGGAATTGGTACAAATTTATCTTTATTTATACAATCCAAAAATATATCTCATTGATTCCTAGGCCTCTTTATAATCCCTGCAAAAACAAGTAAAATTCAACTATTGGGTTAAGTCATACTCATATATTTGTATAGGCTGATATTGGTTTGAGTAAAAGTCATTGTAAATCCTTCATTGAGTGAAGTTATAACCTGTGAGTGTGGTTGTAACTCTCCTTCGTGAGAGATTATTTTTATCATTGTGACTATGAGTTTTTGATCTCATGAAGAGATTGAGAAAGGATATTAGGAGAGGCTAAACCTGTTGTAACTTGGAAAGGTTTATGCTTGTGTTTCCTGGAAAGGGTTAAACTCGTGATACTTTGAGAGGTTTATACTCATTGTAACCCGAAGAGGTTGATACTCGCGCTAGTCAAAAGTGTTGATTAGTGAATTTCTTAAGCAAATGGCTTAAGAGATTAGACGTAACCTTAGGTGGAGGTGAACCAGTATAAATTCTTTGCCTTGCTCTTTACATTAATTTATTTGCAATAGTATGTCTACACAAACTGTTTTGAAAATGTTTACAACCTTTATTCAACCCCCTCCTTTTAGAGCCATATTGCACCAACATGTTTGACTTATGTTTTGTTCTTATTGAATCTATTATTTGAATATTATTCAAAAGATCCATTAGTGGTATTAGAGTCGATACTGATCTCTTTATCGAAAGTCCTCATAACAAAAGTTCTAGGTAAGTGTATCCCATTATAATGAATGATGGTATAACTTATCAATGCAGATCTTGACAACTATATATTTTTTCATTGTCACTAATACAACAAAAATAAGTATGTAATTTAACATAATTATAATTATAAAGAAATCACACATATCTAATGAAATATTTTTTGTCCTTTATTACTGAAGTCATCAATATTTAAATTAAAATTAAAATTCTCAGCTTTTTGTTTGTGCAACGTCCCATTTAATAAATAATCTTAATTAAATGAAACATCACGAAGAATAGCATAAAGAACAAAGTCATGGAGTGTATAAGTCACTCCTTACAGTTATTTGAAAGTTGCTAGGAAAGAAACCAAAGCACAGCATGATGCCATTACCCAAACGGGATAAAAGTTTAACAGTATCCAAAAAAATATGCTCAAGGAGCAAGATAATACATAGGCCACAACCCTAAAAGAAAACTCAGAGTAAGGGGATCCGACCTAAGACAAGCTACACAACGGAGTTTCCATCACCCTGATGACCACAAGGGGTTTCCACATATGCTCACATCAATAAATTGATGATCATCGCAAAAGGAGAAAACCACACACAAGCAAACATAAAGGGTAAGCTATAGTGAAAAAGGTTTATCATCCAATTGAGCATATTATTTAAAAGCCAAAGATACAAAAATCAACCAAACATCTGATAGCAGACAATGCAAGACTCTAAGACTCAATTATCCGGATACATATAATCAGTCGGATTCACTGGATGCTTGCACTTGTGATGGCCTCTACTGCTCTGCAGAGCCATTGCCAATGGGTTTCACCCTACCACACACAAGGTTAGCCTTCAAAAATCTAAGGCCATTATCCTGCCAAAGACTAAGGCCTCCTGCTACTCTCACCACTTGAGTAGTACGCTCTACATGAAACTAATTGACTCTCTAGAGTTTCAGGATGCAATCCTTACTTGAATCCTTACTTAATTATATAATGAGGCACCACCACGAAACCTTATTAATAAGTTCGTGGAATTACGTCCTAACCATGAGGCACCACCATGAGCTCTCACCAAAGAGGGTCATGGAATTACGTCCTGACTATGAGGCACCACCATGAGCTCTCACCAAGAGGGTCATGGAATTACGTCTTGACCATGAGGCACCACCATGAGCTTTCACCAAGAGGGTCATGGAATTACGTCCTAAACCATACTAAAATCATCTCTCATCAACCAAACATAAAGTTATCATGCATACCAATCTCATGCCAATATTTATAACCAACCATCCAATCAAATTCTATACAAAAGGTCATACCAAATTCATCAATTACAGCCCATACAATCAGATATTACATGCATTTTCACATACTTTGTGCTCTAAATAGGGTACTGCCAACCAATCATACAACCAACAACCAAAAACAAGGCAAAGAACATCAACAGAGCAATTCCTACACCAGTTCTCGCTCAAGCTAGAAGGTCTCGCTCAGGCAAGAGGGGTTATCTCGCTCAGGCGAGCTCCTTTCGCCTAGGCGAGAGCTCAAACAGTGGAACAGTGGCATTTTCACGTTTTCTCGCTTAAGCGAGACCTTCTCGCCATAGCGAGATGGCTTCTCGCTCAAAGCTGGAGCTCGTCGCCTGATCGACAACTCGCGCAAGCACCTGGGAGGGTTTCTTATACTCTCGCTTAGGCGAGATCCACTCGCTTAGGCGAAAATACCATATTTCCTCCATTGTTCCCGCACGCCAACATAGAGATTCATCAAGAACAATGCACGGTATATGTTCATATCATTTTAAACACCATACAATCACCAATAGCAAGGGATGGCAATAGGGCGGGGCGAGGACGGGTTCCGCTATCCCATACCCACACTAGTGCAGTAAGGGCTTTTTGCCCCGGTTATTTTCCTCATTTTGCCTCAGGTCTGCAACCGACGCATATTGGGACGAGACCTAAAGGCACCCCTTTTGGCCTCGGTCGTTACCCGAAGCCATAAAGTTCCTTTTATGCCTCGGTTCTAAATGAACCGAAGCCATAGTGTTCTGTAACGCGTCGCCGACGAAACGCAGCAGCCACCACCATCTTCCTCGCCATGAGCGAACCAGATCTGCATATGTTCGCTGTCAGCCACCGCGCCACCTGCAACGAACCATAACCACGGCCAACCTCCATGGAAGCCACCGCGTCACGCTCAGCAGCACCACCGTGACCGCGAGTTCCGGCATCGCAACAGTAGCCTGCGTTCCGCAACAGCAACAACACTGTCTGGACCTGCAACCGCACGCGAGCCAGATTCGAACGATCCTCAACGCTGTGCAGATCTGCAACTGCGACCAACACCTCCATTGCATCAGCGAGAGCAAACACAGATCCATTGCCTGCACCCGTGTCCGTGACCACCACCATGCCATCCGCG